>Ga0056115_1001640_pt1 | contig 10872 bp, 10 predicted proteins | sample WorMetOlspDAHAB1_FD_77007 | JGI IMG/M metagenome (GOLD analysis project Ga0056115, IMG submission 77007) | Marine gutless worms symbiont microbial communities from Max Planck institute for Marine Microbiology, Germany - Olavius sp. DAHAB.1 ... | reverse complement strand
GGCTAAGTCTCTTCCGCTCCCTCCCCTCCCCTTTCGTCCTTAGAAGTGGCGCCCCTCAAATCCAGCTAGGTGATCTGGGGAGCGCTGTAAGCTCTCCCAGCGGGCTCTGGGACAGAGCATTTTAGCTTTAGAATATGACATCTGGTGGGTGCAATTTTTATTTTAGTTCGTAAAAATATAGGCCAACAAAAATTCTGGAGGAGCTGGAGCAAAAACTGGGAAGGGGGGGGGGCGACTAGCTGAGCCCCTTACCCCTAAACCTAGCGCCGCCACTGGTTTAAACGAAAATAAAACGAAAATTCTGTACAACTCTTCGCCTCGCAGCAAATTGTGTTTTTCGGCATTTTTAACGATGAAAAGATGATGATGATGATGATGATGATGCAGACTTACCTCGATGAAGCTACCGACGCCTGGGGTATCAAAGTACAACGAGTCGAAATGTAAGTTGCTCTTCTTCAGTGGCGGATTCAATGGGGGGATAGGGCGGTCGGGGGGGGGGCTATTGGCCTCAGAATTTTTTTCCCGTATAAAACACGTACCGTAGGCCTATAGTTCGTTGTGTGCATTTGCGATGAAGTACGACGGGGCTGGTACATTGCCTTCCGACCCTTTTCAAAACTTCTGGATCCGCCGCTGCTGATCTTTTTCTGTTTTTGTTGCTGTTATTCTGAGTGATTGACTATGTGAAGAAGACCACTGGCGTACCCAGAGGAGGGGTCGGTGGTTCAAACCCCCCCCATTGAATCTTCATAATTTTTTTGGAGTGGGTGTTTGCAAATACTGTCCAAGCTCTGCTCCTATACTCATTAGATCCTACATTATGTACAGGAAAACGTTAAAAATTGCATGTCAGTTTTACATTTTGCTTCAGTTTCTGGGGGACTTCGTTAGGGGCTTTGCCCCTGGAAGTCCACTGGGGATTTCCATCCCGCCTGGCCCGGCTCCCATCACGTGAACCCCTCCATTGTAAAATCATGGGTACGCCTATGAAGAAGACTGCAAGAGAAATGATCTTAACCGTTAAAAAACATTAAGAATATTTACGTACATTAGGTCAGTTACGATTACGAGGGAGCCCATCCCATTTGGCCTTCCCGCCGGTAAGGATTAGAAAAAAAATTAACTCTAGCACCCAATAAGCTACCATGCTAGCAGTCGTTATAACGCAGCCCAGTGTTACACAGAACTCACCGTTTCTTCCCCAGCGGCGGTCGAAACCCTAGCCAGTACTCATTGCACCGAATCACGGAGGGATGGCCAGGCTGAGTGGTGCGGATAAATACGCTGATGTGACCAACGCCGTTAATTTTTCTGTTGCGTGTTTTTTGTTTGATTCATTCTGGTTCAACATTATGTTTGCATTGTGCATCATTCGTTGTTGTCCTGTGTTTTCATACGAGTTCAGTATTGGAAAGACAATTTAATAATGTAAGTAAGTAATTAAATAAGTTAGTAAGTAAGTAAGTAGAGAAAGGCAGCAACAAGTGAGCAAGTAAGTAAAAAATGATTTATAGTGCCCCCAGTGACAAAGGAGCTAGCGACAGGAGATGCTGGAACGACTAAACTAAGAGGTGATTACAAAAATGAAGCATTAAGCCTTGTTTTTGTCTGTTTGCAAGCATATTATGAGTTTTTTTGTGCACTGTTAATGAATTATCCTTCGTTCTTCTACATTGCTATATGTGATTGCGTGTGTTACAGCAAATTGGCTTTTACATATCTATGTATCCTTATCAGATTGCATTCCTTGTGCTCTTTTAGAGTTGTTGCATAGAGTTTTTCTTTCACATGTGTAACTTTTTTGCGTTTTCTCCTGCTTCGTTCAGACGTTTTTGAGTATGCATTTTTTAAAGTTAACTTTAAGAGTTAATATTTTACGTTGTCGTCAACCTCTGGTTGTTGTTTCAACTGCATAATGTTGCGTTCGCATCTTTTGAACAATAAATTACTTACTTACTAATTTGACATTATAGAGATGTAAAAATTGCAGCAAGGACGTTCGGCTGCCAACACAGATGCAGCGTGCGATGGCTGCTGAGGCAGAATCGGCGAGAGAAGCAAAAGCGAAGGTCTTGTCAACCGTGTCTCGTTTTTTCAGTAATTATATCCAGCCTGCAGATAGGCCACGATTTTATAATGGACCGGGCTCGAAGAAACGAATCAGGAATTTGCCAAAACGGGCCCCGAGCCAGCTGGGTGTAGGTACGGAAGTTCCCCCAACTGTTGGCGGTGTGGCTCAGTGGTTATGGACGTCGGCCTTTGGCTGGCGGACTCACCCTGATCTGTGCCCGATCTATGGTTGACATGTGACCACTTCGTGGGTAAAATGTTCGCTATGGGTCAACTACCAGGCCAACTTAGCCTTCCATCCCTCTGGGGTCGGTAAATGAGTAGTAATCCATGTAATTACATGGATTACGGGGGTGGAGACCATTAAACGGCAGACCAGGGCTGCGTATGACTGGTCGCAGGTCAAAGTCTGTGGGCGCAGCCTTAGCTTATGGCCTACAGGCTGTACGACCGCTCGATCTGTCTGTGACAAAAAGGCGCCGCTGCAGCTGCGGCTTGTGGCGCATGTGTTATGTGCCTTTGCTTTTTGCCTTCTCCATTGGGGTCCAGGAAACAATTGTTAACGTTCTCCAGAACAACATTTAGGATTTAATGGGGGAGGGGCAGAGCTCGGACAATACTTTTGTAGTAAAAAAAAACAATTGGTTGTGATGCGATAGGGGTTGAATCCAATAACCCCTTCTGGGTACTTCACTGCCGACCACATAAGATGATTGACTGACGTCTTTATTGGTCTGCCTATAATTTTGGAGAAATCGCCGAGCTTTTTTTATACTCGATCGATTTGATTGCATTTTAACGCGAGAGTTAGGCCTACGAGACGCGTCCGTAGACGCACGCCCTGAGCGCCCAGACATTATTTCAGGCGGGACTTGAAAACGCATCTCTTTGCCGGACATTAGAGAATTGAGCGCGTTATCAGTGTCACCGTTTCATGGAAATGGAATCGTGCTATACAAATCGACACTTACTTCGTTGGCGGCGTGGCTCAGTGGTTAGGACGTCGCTGGCGGACATGGTTGACATGTGACCACTTCGTAAGTAAAGTGTCCGCTATGGGTCAACCAACCAAGCCAACTCAGCCTTCTGTTTTTCCGGGGTCGGTAAATGAGTAGTAATTCACATAATTGCATGAACGACGGAGGGTGGAGACCACCAAAGCCAGACCAGGGCTGCGTATGGCTGTTTGGTCGCAGGTCAAAGTTTTTGGGCACAGGCTTAGCTTACGGCCCACAGGCTGTACGCCCGCTCTGTCTGTGACACAAAGCGCCGCTGCAGCTGCGGTTTGCGGCTTTAGGCGCTACGTAAGTGTTATATGCCTTTGCCTTATTTACTTAGGCCTACCTACTTGTAGGTGATAGCTGCCGAGGGCGAGCAGAAGGCGTCGCGCGCTCTGAAGGAGGCGGCCGACGTTATAAGCCAGTCGCCGGCTGCGCTCCAGCTGCGCTACCTTCAGACACTGACGCAGATCTCTGCCGAAAAAAACTCGACGATCGTCTTTCCGATTCCCGTCGAACTCTTCAAAACTGTCGGCAAATAAAGTCGCGCGCGCGCCCTCTAACTCCGGTGATAATATATGTGTACAGAATTTGATGCGGGGTGTTTGAAAATGGCGGATTTTGAACATATAAAATGGTGGGAGGCATTTTCCAGAGTCGCTCCAGCAGTTGCACGTATACGCAGTGTCATTTCAGCAGTGGTTTAGCCAGGGGCGTCGCCAGTGGCGCCGACTCCATAGGCATGTGCTCCCCCAACTTGTAGGCTACAGAAGGGCAACGTCAGTAGAAGAACAGCAATCAAGAAACTGACCAAACTGTACTGACCATCACGAAAGCGCTCAACCAAAACGACTAATTGTAGCCTACGTGTAGAGTCAAAAAAGTGGAGGGGCACAAAAGATTTCCGGCGAAAGCTCATTTGCCTCCCACTTTTAAATTTGTTCCGACGCGACTGGGCGTCGCCACGGGTGGACTGCATGGCGCCCTCGCTTCTGTCTGTGACTTTTGTTCTTGAAGTTTATGCCAATACGATGAGTTTTTACCGAAAATTAGGGCCTATAGTCGGCTACGTTTGAGTTGGACTCTCCAGTGTGCAAAATACGGAGAATTAGGAAAATCTCCTGCTGATGTCCAAACGTTAGCAGAAAATTCGCCTCATTTTCCGTATTTTCCAATTATTGGCGAGTCAAGCTCCAAAATGTGACAGAATCCCGATGACCCTCGAACCCCTGTATAAACTTACCGCATTTGCGCCAGTCTCAGGAAAATTAAGGTCTGTCAAAAGTGGGGTGGACCTTTGGCGATCGACGCCCCTGGGATACATATAGCCCCGACCGAAAAGAAATTTGGTTCAGTCCGCAGAAATTCAATAACTGGAATGAGTTCCATTGTGGCGGCTTTGTATTGCTCTGGAAGTCTGGGTGTTCCACTGTATTATATAAGGGGGAAACCCGCACCCAAAGTGGATGTATTGTAGATATAAATCTCGACTCGCATTTCTGTTTCTTTCATATTTGACCGTTGATTAATTTTCGTTTAGAATACAAACTGCATTCACACGTGGACAGGACACACATGCATGTCCTGTCCACGTGTGATTGCAAAACAAGCCATAGGACGCGTATTTGTCGCTTACTCTGTAGCGTGTATATAGTTACATATGAACTATTTTTGATATATTTGCCTCCACAGAATGGACATTGTTTCAGAACCAGGGTGGCGCAAAATTATTCAAATTCTAAATAAATCGAATTAAACCATCTAAATCCTTCAATGAAATTAATTTATTTCGCCAAATCAAGGTGTTAAACAACCACTATGATGTTATCACGTAGTATTAAATATTCTATGTGTGGCCTAATTCGTGACATCAATTGTCTCGCACATAGTTGAGGCTCCAACCATAGCCGCGTCTACTTATTGTCCGCGGTGGTATACAGCTTAGGGTTAAGAGGTCCACATGCACTCTATGATATAGCCACAGAACTAGATTAGTAAAAACGATAAATAAAAATTATTAATTTGTAACTATAAGCAAAAATTTATCATTGTTCTTAACTTTTATGATTATAGACTTATAGCCATAGAGTGTGGACATGTGGACGAGACTCCGGCTGCAGCCTCACCTGACCCTCCAAGTAATAGTGTTACTTATTTACATTTGCAGTTTCAGTAAGCCCAAATATAGTATATTTGGTAAGCCTACTTTTCTCTACTTCCGCTGTATGTAAACAAAAACATGAACGGAAGAAAAGTTTTCGTATTTTTATTTATTTCATGTTTGGGTGATCATTTTTGTACAAGCCAAGTGTATTTACCAAGTATACTTTCAGCGATGGATAGGACTTTGCAGTATTATCAGGATAATTATATGCGAATGAATCTAGATGGTGTGTTCGGATTGCGAGTACTTGAAGGTCTGTATGGGTGTGTACTACTGCTATTTTGTATGCCATTATGTTATGCAGGCTTTTTAGTGTGAAGCTATACGCAAAATATGCGGTTGTAAGTGGAGTTGTGCGGTTGTAAATCTTAATTTTATTTGCCATGAAAACGTTGATTTTGTGTCAACGTAAAGCATGTTTTTTTCAGCTCAGAAAGCAGCACTAAAAGTTAAGCAAATTGTGCAGTTCTATTTTTAATGCGCTGACGTGGTGAGGCCTCATAGTTCTCTGTAGAATTTGATGAGTAGATACCATTACTGGGTGTGTAATGGCACATGCATGCATGCTGACTGGGAATACTAAAATATACTAAGCACACCACTCACACGGTAGTGCGCATTACACACAAGATACATGGGTACTAGTGTAGTTTAGGCGCGCCAATTGAATATTAATGTTACCGTACAATAACAAACAGATTACGTGCTGCTGTGAACGTTATAGTACAAATGCATCTTGCGCAAACGAAAATTGCGAAAATTTTCGACAAATATGTGCTTTAAAAAACCTTTTTCTCATTACATTACATGTCACCATTACCATATTGGTCCACCCGCAAAAATGAGAAATTTTGGCTTGTACATACATGTGCATAGTGCAATTGTTGTAACTATTAATTTCACATAAAATTTACTGCATTAGGACACAAGGGGACAGTTGTGTAACAAAATTAACTCACTGTGCGATCGTTAATAACTCCCATAACAATACACTACATAGTGTATTTAAAATGTAATATTTACATGTTTGAGATAAGTAAGCAAATAAAAGGTACAACTTCTTTGTCCTGTTAAATCTGAACTTGCTTATTCAGCTGAATATTTGCTTCACAGATATTACCAACAACATTACAGTTGTGCCCCACCATGAATGAAAGATAAACAAAAACACAAATATAACCATGTAAGAGGATGACTGTTGTAACTACGTTACGTTATTCTCGCGCGACTGTACTCCACGTGACTTGAAGGGCAGAATACTTCCTGTTCCGGTACTTTGTCTCATGGCATTTGCGGTTGACATGTCGTTGTGTGAACATGTGCAATTAAAATACGGATTAAGGATTAAGTAATGAAATAGTACTTTGGAATTTTTGATTGTCACACAGGACAGCTAATTGTAACGATTGACTACATGAAGAACGTGCTGTCGCCACATCCTTATGACAATTATCTGCCTAATATACGATCACTGAGACAGCGTGCTGGCAACATATCCGACCTGGCTCAACTTGCTCTTCGGCTGGCAGATGAACGCTATTACGACCAGTTGAAAGCACTCGTTTTGCGTCCGTGGAGGTTTGCTAAAGAGTTTGGATTTGCTGCGGTTGATCCTAACCTAAGGTGGCCACTGGACCGCAACAAGGCCGACACAGGTGCCATGTTGATAGCTTTGCATTTTGTTTTATGGTAGTGATGGACCAATTCCCAAATTTATTTGCGAAAGCAAATATCGCAAATAATTAATCTCCTTTGCTGCATTATTGAAAACTTTGTCGGCATTGGAAAATGTTATGTTTATTGCTGTTGGTTCTAAGTATGATATTAGTTCATATAATGTGACAGTTAAAATGGCTGTATGGAAGACTGTTGCAGTGTCATTACATTATGTATTAATATGATATAAGTTTTAGCATTGTAACATTGTGTTTTTATGTTGGTTGAGTGTATGTTTTTTACTGTTTTTTTGTTGTATACTACTGCCAACTTGCGTAATAAACCCTGATGATGATGACTATAACAGTGTAAAGACAGTTAATAAATGTTATAGTGAGTTCATTTCAAAATACCGTACAAGTGAGTGAGTGAGTAGAGTTTCGCTACGTTTGGGTGTCAGGGATTTTTGTATTTTCTGTCAGAAGTGGCATGTTATAAGCAGACAAAAAATTTGTCCATTTTTTAATGATGGCTTATTGTGTCGCACCCACTTTTGTAGTACCACCAGTCAAATCAGGAAAGTTTCGAGATCATGACTGCATCATGATTCTACTACACGGACATTTGCCATTTGTAATTAAAACTTAAATGTATTTCACCTGCGGTAATATTACTCACGTTTATGTACAATAGCCAGATGAAGCTTATCGTCGTCATCATCATTTAATTTGTTGAAAGCAAATAGCCTCCAGAGCAAGTCCAAATAGTTGCACGTGACAACAGGAACACAAGGCCAGAAAATCAGCACTTACAATGGCCCTAGACTAGAAGTAATACAAACAATAAAACATAAGACACAAGAAATACACCATTGGGCAATCAAAAATACATACATATTCGTACATAAATATCAAATACATAACTTATGCACATAAATACCGTAGTTCACCTATCTATGGTTCACTAGTTGCATATGTGTGTGACATACTTCTACTAACATTGAAATTTTGGTTTATTTTTGGTTTAATTCTTTATTCAATTCATGTTCCAGATGCCTATGTCCTCCTTGTAATAAACGAACATGTGCATATTTGCGTGCTATCAACTTAGACTCCATGTCTGAGGACTCGAGTGACCGATGCATGGGCGAGTTGATGGGCACAGGCAACAAGCCAGTGAAGTGCTCCATATCGTCCCAGTGTATACGCCTAATGACACAGCTTGGACGGACTGGGTACCACCTTACGCATCAGCTCATATATGGAATGCTTGCCGAACAGGTAATCTGTAGTGGATAATGACAGCTTTTTACAGATGCTAATTGTATTCAGTATTACAGTTGTTTTTTTTCCTGTTCTGTATCAATTTGTATTTTATTTTTATTTAAGAAATTTTATTTCCTTCCTTTTTGTATTTTATTTTGCATCAGTGAGCATCTCCGTCAGTGGTTGATAGGAGGTGTTGTACAACTTGTTAATTGATTGATGGATTGATTGATTAAACCATCAAGTGGTTTTAAAAGGCAATAAACAAGTTTCCTAATTTGTGCGAATCTGTAAACGTTTTGCGAGTTATTATGCATCTTTGCTCAGTTGCAGTTACAAGTTGAGTTTGTGTGAACAAGCTTTGTTTGTGTCCTGTATTTCCAATTTCAATGCTAAACAATTTTCTGGGAAATTAATGAAATGAAGTTCTGCATGGGAAATGGCATCCCTGCCAATTTTCTATAGATTGATCCGTATATCATAAGACCATTTTGTCTTTCAATGCTTTAACACTTTTGGTTGGGAAATTATCCCCGAAATGACCTATACTAATAATTATAATAATAACAGCAGGTATTTATAGTGCTATTATCTATGGCGCAAAGCCATGTGAGACTTTGCTTTGGGTCCTCTGAGTGAAAGTCGTTCAGTACCAGGTGGCCACTAACTCATAAGCGAAGCTGCAAACTTAACCTTTGAGTCTGCCTGTAGGCTGCTATTGCCATTTGTGTTATAACTCGGCCATAAAGCTGATACTCATTTGCTGTCCCTCGGAGGGTGGAAGGCTGAGTCGATCTAGACACTGCAGTAAGTATGCAGCCCGTGCCAAAAGCTGCATGTCGCTGTGTTTTTGTGAAAACATAGAAGCTGTCTGCAGTGTGGGTTCGATCTGGGGACTTCTTGCTGACCACTAGACGACTGTGACTTGCACCTATTGTGTGTCAGGTTGTACATTGAACCTTGCTTACTTACTGTCAGTGACATCGCTGTGATTATTGCGTTAATTATAGTACGGCTGTTTACCTGTGCTGAACTTACGGCTGCGGCCAGCCCAGACGAGTGTAGAACGGCTGCGCGAGCAGTTTTGCACCAACAACTTTTTCGAAGTCAGCGAGCTGATCGCCGCATCGAATGCCGATATTTCGCCACCGATGCAGGACATTTTCATGGAGCAAGGTAGTGTAAAAACATAGAAAAAAACTAGGCCTACTGTCTCTGTCTTCTGTCTCTTCTGAACCATCTGCCTTAACCCGTGAGTTAGCTTAATGGACAATTCGCCGACAAATAAACTCGCAGTCAGACAAGTAGTGGACAGGTCAACTCGTGCACTGGACGATTCGCAGACTAGTCCACTTGCCGAAATTATTGATTGAAAAATTGGGAGTAAATAATTGCTCGAAATGTGATCTGTTTTAGAATTTTGCAGTTGGCGACTTGACCGACCACGAGTTGTTTTGCCAGTGGATCGTTCGGTTACCTTGAGTTGCCAGTGATGATGTTGCACAAATGAACTTTGGCCACTTCTTTGAGTTCTCTCTGTCTACCGTGCATTCTGTTACACAAAGTATTTTCAGTTTGTGTTTGCGCCTTTTACGTTCGTTGTCCACCGTTTACTGCGTCTTTTTCAACTTCTTGTCTCTATACAGCACTGTATATCATCATAGATCTCGTATGCGATGGCATGTTATTTTTTAATGATGATAAATAGCTTCAGTATTTAGTCTGTGCGGTATTGTACCCATAACGATAATAATGATATTGATAACACCAGGATCAAAATGAATCAGAATGACGTTTACAGCTGATTGCTGGCATTTGATAAAAACGAATTTTGAATACAGTTACAAAAATACGTCGGAGGAAATTAAATGAAGGTGTCCAAGTTTGTTTTGGAACGCCTTAGACGTCGTGACAAGGCACAGTACCACAGTGCATTGTGGCCTCCTACGAACATTGTAGATGTTGTGGGCCACTCTATAATTACGTCACCCCTTTTTGGGCAATTTTGAGGCTTGTCCTTCCCAATGTTACAGATTGTCACATCCCACTGACCCCCAGTAATTACGTCACATTTGCCCAACTCCGCCCCCTTCCCTCCTGGCCCCACCATCTCCAGTCGAAACAATGTTGTGCTACAGAAATGTGCATAATGCTTTCTTTTCTTTGAATTTGTCTCGGCGTCACTGTGACTCGACATTTTTGTTTCGTGTTTCGTCTTTGGATTTACGTCACGTTAATGACGATTTTAATACTAAGTAACTAACTAACTTTTCAGCATTTAATTGTCATAATGCATGTGTTCTTCTCCCTGTCACAAACTGTCACGCTCTCCATGACCCCTATTGAATGGCCCCGTGTTTTAACTGTTGAGCACTTCCTGTATAGTTAACAGTACACCAGATGATACTTCCCTAACTCTCAACTTTCTCACATGTTATTGCATGCTCCTGAGCGTAATATTTTTAGCTATCTCACTAATATCAGCCTTTTAGCCAAAATATAACCTATTAAGGCATTATGTAACCTTATTGTGTTGAAAGGTCTGTTGAACCCCAATCAATCAGTCAATATACAGATCAATATATTTTGACATTTTCCACTGAAATTGAGTCGGTTTCTTTCAAAAACTGTTTCAATTTTGTTGCAGAGTTTGTGTGTCCGGCGCTCGGCTACAAGGAGTTTCTGCATGCTGATTGGCTGAAACAGATCCTCTCGT
>Ga0056115_1001639_pt1 | contig 10873 bp, 9 predicted proteins | sample WorMetOlspDAHAB1_FD_77007 | JGI IMG/M metagenome (GOLD analysis project Ga0056115, IMG submission 77007) | Marine gutless worms symbiont microbial communities from Max Planck institute for Marine Microbiology, Germany - Olavius sp. DAHAB.1 ... | reverse complement strand
GCCCACCTGCAAGTCTTGCATGAAAATGTTGCAGTTGTACGGACGGCTGCAATAAAATAAAATAAATGCTTTTTGCATGCAAGTTTTTTATTTTATTTTACTTGTACGGCGGGCTTTAGCCGCGTGGTTCGCATCGAGGGAACATTACGTCGTCGAAATTTATGACTGGAAGAAAAACGGCGACTGGAGATCAAAGACAGATCAAAGCCAGACGCCCGCCGCCGCCCACCCAAGAGGCAGTCACGGTAAGCCAGGCAAATGCGGGATTCGTTATCGAACCGAATGTAGCACTCTGCACACGGCGAGCACTTGCCAACAAAAACAGGCGGAAATAATTGGTCGGGAAAAAAACGAGTCGGTTGGTGCGACTGTGTCGAATTACCGCACCGACTAAAGCCCGAATTCCACTTGGCTCGTCACGTCACGTCACCTCTCGACACGACACGTTCGACGTGTCGAGCGCGTTGTGACGAGCGCGTCGAACCGTGCTGTTCGACAAGCTCGAAACAACCAAATGCACGGGATAGATAGCGTGTGTCGTGTCGTGACAGCCAAGTGGAATTTGGGTTTAACTCTGTGCAGGAGCTGCGGCACCAAAGGCGAACAGTTTGCCAACAAGTTAGTATAAACGGGCAAGTAGCGAAATATTGCCGTCGCCCGTCCAACTTCGTGGAACTCTTTGCCGGATCATCTCCGTGATCCAACATTGAGTTCCAACAGTTGCCGAGGAAAGTACATAAAACGCGTAATTATTTGTGAGTTATTACACACACTCAGCGCAGTAGAGATGCTTCATGATTCTGCGCTATATGGCTTGACGACTGATACTGACTGATAATCTAGAAGAATCTGAGACCGCCAGATTTAGCTGACTGTACTCAATGGTTATCCGATCGCCGCCTCAGATTAGCTGCATTTGGTGTAGGGTTAGGATAAACTTCAAGTCGAACCCTAACTGTAACCATACCCTATTTAGACGTCTCAATCTCCGATCAGATGGCGATATACCTAAATTTCGCATTCAGCGGTCCACGATTCTACTATATCGCTATACTGAAGGTACACGGAAAGCCAAAGACAATAAGAATGACCGTCATAATACACGAGGAGCAGTTACGTCACTGAGCTGAGCCAAAAAAAACCATGCCGCCACGTTGGTGGTATACTTATCGAGAAAGTTAAAACGCGTAAGTCCGAAAAAAATTCTCATGCCAATACGGCGCACTGTTTCTAGCGGTGAATAAGACAAGCGTTAAACGCAAGTTTACGACGTTACACTGCTGCAACACAGTATCCCTCCAACATGGCGGAGGCAGCCTAAGTATCGTGGTTTTAATGATGTCAGCTGCACCCCATGCAAATACCACGGCAAAAATCACAATCGCCAACACACGTTTACAATCGGTCGTTGACGAGTCAGTCGACTTAAACCATGGAAACCGGTGTTATCAAGCCAATGGACACGTTCATCCTTAGATCGCTTCCCCGTGTGGTCTTCGCAAGAGTTACAGCATAAGCCCACCCACGTCGTGTCGTCGGTGCTCATCGCCGAGTGTCGAAAGAGGCGACAGCTGTTTGTGGAGGAAGCCTATTCGACGATCCAACAAACAATGACACCATGATCACTGAGCAAACCTAAGTATAACCTTAAAATCACAACCCGCCCAGTGAGATTTCGAATAAGGAATGGGTGGTTAGGGTTAGAATTAGGATCCTCTTTAATGATTTTTTGTATTTGTTCATTGACTCATTCATTACATGGATCATTGCCAAACTCTACTCACTCACTCACTCCCCTGATAGAACAGCGAAGCCCCTGTACGTGTCTAGTATGCTTTGATCTTCTGGTTTATTGAGTTGAACTGAGTTGTGCATGTTCGTGTTTAATTCATCAAACAGCTAGAACGTATCTCACTGTTCACACGTATTGTTGCTGTTGTCCGTAGTCAGAGCGGCCGTCAAAATAAGCCCCCGAAATGACCGAATCTTGTGTCGGGTGGGGCATAGTAAAATCGCACTCGCTCCCTCATTCCAGTTGGTGGCATAAAGGCAGGGTTTATGGGCGGTCGCGGAACCGATAACGGACGCAGAGAGCGACGGTGCATGCTGGGACAAACCGACAGGGTCATGACCTTTCATCGGCTGTCAGACGAGCCACAGCAGGTAGGGTAGGAAGCAGGGGGAGGGGGAGGAGCCGGGTCCAATGGAGGCCTTGATGACAGCGGGTTGTACAAAGATCATGGAGCTAACTTGTCGACCTGCACGGGCCGAGTGACAATGACAACGGAAAATAGTACAAATACGTGTGCATAACCTCTAACCAACCAGACAATTAATGTAGTCCTAACCCTAACCCTGACCCTACTGCAAAACAGCATGTAATAGTAAGCATTCAACTAGATAGTTCTATGTCCTATGTTTCCAGAGAATTTCATACGAGACAACGTTGTTGCACCGTTTTAACAAGTTTACAACAGTCTATTTTATATGCATCTGTCTATTCGCCAAAACGGCAGAAAACACAAAAGCAACAAAGAAAGCAGAGCATGTGCATTCATGGTTTCACGTAATATCGAGAGTTCTTTTTGACTGGCCGCGAGTTGGTTTGTCGACGAGTTGTCCTGTTACCTACAGCATACACCCCGAACGGATTTTTACGATTACAGGACAACTCGCCGACAGCGAATTTTTAAAAATCATGGAGTTACTATACTTTATTTGCACATTAAAGCTAACCCTAACCCTAACTCTAGCCCTATTGAATATTAGCAGCGTATAAACAGTGTAATCTGTCCGAAATACATGTAACACTTAGGAGCTATTATATACTCTTAAAACATTTCGGCGAGTTGACTAGTCCGCGAGTTGACCAGTCCGCGACTTGACTGACCGCAAGTTTGTTTGTCAGCGAGTTGTCCTGTTACCATTTTTATGCAAAATACGTCAAAAGACGTCGTTCCACGTAATAGTGAGCATTCAACTGAATACAGTCGCATGTCCTACGTAGTCAGAGAAATTCATACGAGACACAATGTCGTAGCACCGTTTTTACTACTTTCAGTTGTCTATATACCTTTGCGTTCAAGTCATCAAACAGCTAGCACGTACGTACCTCTTCGATCAATCGTTTCTGCAATCTTCAACTGTCGCGCGGTTATTCCAAACGACCTCGCAGCCCGGCGGAGATAAGACACAGATTTGCGTCAACGACACGACACTATAATCGTACGCACACCTATAGCGACCGGCCGGCAATGTCGATAATACACGCTCAATACATGGCGGCCGGCCGGCGCCGCCCGCGGTCCTAAGCTGGTAGCCGGTTTCACTCGGTCCTAGCAGCACGTGGTGCCATCTGCCGCGTCGACGCGCGAGGTTTCGCTGTCAAAACACGTCAAGAAGACATTTTCCGCCGACCACGCACGGCGCCCTCGCACGCGCTTTCCATTTGGTTCAGCCGAGGGCCACCGGTCGATCGGTAGTTATGCGCCGGTTTGGATTTTGGCCCAGCTAGGTCACTACCACCGTAAACATGTGAAGAAATAGCCCGAATGCGTGTCGTCAAATGTTGTTCTGAGGCAGCAGCAAGTCGGTTAAGAAGTAGTCGTAAAATGCGCCTCACTATTGTCGCCAGCTCGTTCTTTTCGACCGCAAACAGCTTCAAAAAGAAGCCCAGTTGGCGCTATTTCTCCCAATGTGACTACCGCGGTCAGCTACTCACTGGCTATCATCTTCTGCTGAGGCCGAGTCACGACGCATCTCGACACAACGGAGAACGATGCATCTTGCAGCAGCGGCCGATTCGACTCGACAACTGAGCTGAGAGGCCGAGGGAGCGGGCGAGCGATGAATGTAGGGCGTGGCCAGTGCGGTGCACCTACCGGGCCCCGAACGCGCACCGACCACTAGTGATGGGCCAAATGTGCACTTTGCGCACAGCCACCGCGCACAGCCACCGAATGGCGACCGGGCAGCCTTGTTCACTGATAAAACCAGCAGTGATCACTGTAATTCAATTCCCAGCTCCCGGAATGTGATCCATTCTGAGCCATAGCTGAATGTGAATGTATATAGAAATTTTAGCCTCAAAATTCCCGGGTTTATAGGCGCTTATCACACACAGTTCTAAGTTGCATACTGTAGTTTCTTGTGTCCGCACTTCTGTTGTTTGATGTTGGTGACTTACCGGTACCAACTTTCGGTAATTGAGTTGTAAAGGATGAGTGATTTAGTGGCATGTAAAAATTACGTACGTTTTTACGTTTTTTTGAGTTGCTAAACACGTTTTCACGAACACTTTGTGTGAGAAGTTCGTATACAGCCGGGTTCGCAAGCAGACCACTGCGAGTACAGGATGAAATGATAAAACATTTGTACCCATGCCACCCCATCCCCACCATTTTATCCCCGCCTGTCTGTCTGTATTCTGTCATAATTAATTTTTGTCCTCCTCCCAATTCACCTCTTTTGGCTTTGCATATTATTTTGTCTGCATTTAGTGTTTTGCATGCTGTCTTTGTAATAGTAGTAGTAGTAGTAGTCGATTTGTATATCGCATCACGCAGTGCCTCTAATGCGCTAATCGTCCCTTTGCGCCGCAAAAAGATGAGTTTTCAGCGCCGATTTGAAGCCGTCCGTACTCCGAGCAGGGTCCCGGAGTGAGTGTGTACTGAGATAAGGGTACAATACGTGTTCAACAGAGTGACCATACATACATGTTTGCAGTCCAATTTTTTTCGTTGAATGTCGTTACCGCAAACGTAACTACTGTCACCACGGTATTGCCGCTTTCCCGTCACCGTGTCATCCTCTAACTGCGAGGTTCCCCCGCGTTTGTAAAAAGACGCGTCTAGCGCAACTCTACACGGTGCGGTCATCCCAGTGAAGAAGCCCCTGGGCTGTTTAGAGGTCCATCGCTGTATGCAGTGGCCGTCTACCAGCCGTCCCTTTTCGTCCAGTCGGCTGCTCGGCCGCTGTTTGGCACTCGTTTCCTTTCCGCGGCGGGCGCTCGCTAACATAGGTTGCCGACTTCGAGTTGCAATACAGGCCAGGATTTTTTGTTTCGTCGTAGGAGTCCATTCCCACCTGTGTACCGTTTTCCCTCGCTTCCAGTGGTCGTTTCGTAAACTCGGAACTATTTAACACATCTGATATAACTCTTGTGAAACAGTGTCAAGAGCAATTCAATTTCACATTGCCCAGCGTTGCACTCGAACGTCGCCGCACGAAATTTATGCATAAACTTTGTTACGTTGACTTCTTCACGTCATCAGGCCGTAGTATACATGTATAGGGCCTACATTCTCGTAACAGTGTTCAGGCAGAGAACACGTCAATGACCTAAACGTGTGTCGTTTGCCGTTCCTAAGCTAAACATGAAATTTGAATGTATTAAATTCCTAAACGTGTTTAGCTTCCAAACACCTCAAAGTAGCATCTAAACACATTAAAATGAACTTTTATTACTCCGACTGCGTTTTGTGTTCGAAACTTAAACACTTAGTTTGGATAATGTTATATTCATACGTTTAGCACTGGATATAAACTGATATGACGGGTCAAGTTTCGCGCTTATGTAACACTGCGCATATACGTTCGTTTGTATTGACATTGCATTGCCATTGTATTTTTTCTTTTGTTTTTTTTTTGTTCTATTATTATTTTCCTTGTATTCTACTACCACACGCGATGAATAAAGATTTTCAGTGGAAATTGGTGTCTAGGTCCAAGCATCGAGGGCGCTTCTGCGGGGTCCGGGGTTAAGATCGTAAATGTAAAATCCTGCAATCTAGTGCATTTTTGGCCGGAAAAATGGTTCGCATTGTCGCCGTCAATTATGCGTTCTTAAACACTTTAACAATGGTAACGCTGTTCCCACGCGTTCCTTCTCGAAATGACCCCTGCTTTCTTCTCCTGTGGTCCCGCTATTCGTCTCACTTTTCATCCGTTTTCTCTCGCCCTTTCCCCTCTGTCAGTAAATGACGGCTAGGGGTCTAGGGAGTACTTTAGCTCCCTCGGAGGGTCCAAACGGAGTCCTGCCTCCAAATGCATTTTGGTGACTATTTTGACCATGACATAAAAATACGTATTTGCGAAATGCAGTCTCTGACTTCCTGGTAGAAATAACGTATATATAATACAAAAAGTAACAGTGACAATGAAACAAAAGCATAGAAAGAATTAGCAGGATACATGCAGCCATCTCTTACGTAAGATTAAATAAAAATAAATAAATATGAAATGAATAGTGGCATTAGCGCGTCATTCAATCGAAGTAGTTTGGACGTGGTGTGAGAAACGACGTTTTAATAGCCGCTTGTTAATCATTCGCAAACGTTTTGATATCGGTGTGTCGAGCGATCGTCTGTTTCTTATTAGCGGCAGTCGAGAGAGACCACAGCGCTGGTGGCCTAAAGCGATACAAATTAAGTTCTGTCACGCAAACACGAGACGGTCGCGGCCAGGGCTGTTCCGATTGAGTGGCAGACGGGCAGCAACGATGTGTCAACAGCGACACCTGGTGACGGCAGGTGCTCTCGCCGTCCTTCCGGCCGGCCGGACATTTTATGGCAGCCGTATCGCCTAGGCTATAGAAGATTGGTACTCAGCCGAGCGACGAGAATGGGTGGCGGTTAACGGCGATCTCGGTTGCTGCATAGTTTTTTTTTGCAAACAGAGCCGGTGTTAATTTTTTTCTCACAAGGTGTGTCACATTCCATTCATAACTATTCCGAATTCGCATATCTTAATTGCTCAAGGGAGATGTCAGTAAAACACGACTTTCTGCTACATGAGACTATTAGTTTTATGGAGATGCTGCGTAGCCAAGTTTTGAGAAGTCTCGTATAGTTTTCTTTACATGTGTGTGTATACGTTTTTTGCCTTTTTACTGTATACTCCTCACGCCCACATGCAGTGGCATGAGCGAATAAAACCGATATATCACAAGTTTCACCAAGTTTAAGCAGTATTTATTTGTTCAATTCTTTTAACCATATCTTTTGTTTAATTTTTTGTCTATTCTGTTGTATTGCTCTCTTGCATTTCGGGTTTTATTTAACTGTTTACCCGAATACATTATTCAGACATCGGTGGTGACATTGACTTTTCTGGCTTCCGTCATATTGTGTTTCACACGACGTATTAAAGTTTTTAGCTTTTTCTAGTGTTTTTATTATATCTAGAATTAGTTTTGGGCTCTTTTGAAATAACTGTACGACGTTTATGATAAACATAAAATTTAATATTGTATACAGTCATATTCGGAGAATAAATAAATCATATTGCTTCTTCTTCTGTTTTTTTTCTTGTTCTAATGATGATATACCACACGTCTTAACGACGAAATCAACGAAAACGACCAATACATCTCGACACGGCTGACTTGTAGAGCAAAAACACCTGAGGGAGCCACCCACGCTTCGACACTCGACACCGTGTTAAGTATTGGTCAAGCACGATGGGATGGGGCACCGACGGGCACCTGCAGTTGCTATGGAGACACCTAGCAACGGGCTGCTATGAGGTGCTCCATAGCAACCGACCCAAAAAAGTAGAGCATGTACGGTGACGCGACATCAGAGTTTGTGACAGTGGCAATAAACAACACTGATATGGTTACTGTATGAGGTTATTTGTTTTTATGGGTGTTTTTGAAGCTCTTTTACTGTTTTCACACTGTAATGTTGTTTAAAAATTATTTTTCATACATTGTTGTTCATTTATTATAATTGAAAGTTTTTGTATGAATACCGCATGTGTACCAATAGTATAATAAAATAAAACAACAATGTGTGTACAGGCCTATGTCTTTAAGATATAGATTTTTGATTTTGAAAGGGGGTTTAGGTTATATTTATTTTGCAAACTGCTGTGTGTTATATCATCCACCATTCAAAACACGTGGTCTGCGATAATGTGAATAACACTGGCATAAGAAGTTTTATTTTAACTCGCCCTTTATGTACACTAAGCATACCTCCAACAAGTAGGCGCGATTTTATGCTTCAGTGCAGTGTCGTCACTGCGCCTCATTTATAGGTTACGTCCACTAGAGGTCGCGGTCGTGACAGTCACCTATTGAAACACAGCACGACGCTGCGACAATTTTGCCGCGGCAACCGGAAGTGCCAGAAGGTCAACAGTTTCGAATTCGTGGGTCACAGTAATTGACCACTGGTAGAAAATTGCGCTGGACAGACTGACGCGTGGGTCACGACACCTAGCGGACAGATGCAGGTGCCCGGGGCGAGAGCGACCACCAATCACAAACCGGCATTGCTGCATTGTCGTGCAACAAGGGGCTTAATGTCTCAACCCACGATGCATGGTATACGGTAACTTTCAGTAAAAGCCATTTCTTTGCACAAATCAGAACAAATTTGAATTTATTTAAAGTACTATACAGTACCAGCAAAAACACAGCTAAAAAAGAGGAGTGACGGACAAGTATTTTTTTAGTTTTAGCTAAAACTAAATTTAGAAGGTGAACATTATTACACTTTTACTTTTTTTACAAAACAATAAGTCTGTATGCCTGCTGTGCCACGCTGGCCTGTCTGAGTTATTACATGGAGTTATATTCGGACCCTGTCTTGACAAATTTGCATTTTCAGCTTTGTCTACCATAAAATGAAATTATAACCCTGCGTTCAGCTACATAACGTCCTGTTTATATTACACGGCTGTCGTGTGAAATAATGCTTTTGCTTATACATATGTCATCTTTTTTTCGTATTGCTGTTGTATTGTATGTATTATGTACTTCTACCGTTCTGCGGTGAATTATGAACGAACACGGACTCTCGTAAACCACAATTACGAAATTTTCGAAGAGGTCCTGACCCCAATATCCCCTTGTCGATACATACACCTTAACGTAAAAGGTAAACACTCATATAGTGCCACCAGCAGCATACTTCTACCGCAGACAGAGCATGCAGGCGTATAAACTAGGCCGCAGTCCAAGCCCGCGTCCACGGACTTTTGACTACAGCCATACAGCCATATGCAACCCCGGTCTGCCGTTTAATGGTATCCAAAATCCTTTAATTACATCGATTACTACTCATTTTCCGAGCTCGTACGACGGAAGAGTTGGCTGACACATAGCGGATGGTTTACCCTCATAGTGGTCGCCAGTCAACCATAGATCAGGCACAGGTCAGAGAAAGTCTACCAGCCAAAGACTGACGTTTAAACTACGGAACCACACCTATGTTGTTTACGGTTTTAGCTGTTTTCTAGAGATTTTATTCTTATTTTTATCTGTATTAGTTTTAAATTTTTACACAATGTGTACTACGTATACTATGTCTATAATAAATAAATAATAACAGCTACTTAAACGTTCATTCACTACTTCGTAAATATGCAACTGCTGTAATTTTTTGCTGTTATTTTTCATATTTTTCCGTTTTGGCGTTTCGCTGTACTCTCTCTCTCTCTCTCTCTCTATGTATGTATGTATGTGTATGTGTGTGTGTGTGTGTGTGTGCATTGCTACCGAATAACGATAAATGTTAAGCCTATACAATATTGACAGCGCTCGTACTTGCGGCAAGAACGGCGCCAGTGACATATTCTAATAATCATCACTGCGTGTGTAATACATTGCGAGGCATCGGACGTCGCTTTTCCGTAACTCGCGGTCGAGTCGTCAAATGAAAATTTGCACGTTTGCGTTGCCAGCGTTCGTCCGTCCGACGGACCATATCACTGTGGTCTATATCGCGGTGAATCAACTGCACTGTGTGTAGCGGCGGCGATGCTGAGTCACATCCGGGCGCTCCGGGAGTAAACATTGCAGCAAGCTGCTATGAATGATTGACAGGAGACGGGTGCATGTTCGCATGCTGACCAACCGCGGCTTCTGGACAATGACCCTCTCCTGAAATTATACTCCCAGAGAAACCGCTCGCAGAGTCAGTGTATTTTCCAGGATTTTGAATTTGGGGACGACAACAGAGTCTGCTCTTGGCTGCAAGCGAAGTTAGGGAGGGGCGGCGGCCGAGTATTCAATACGAATATTTCTTAGTACAGTACTCAGAAAATATATTTGATGATTTTATTAGGAATGCATGTGAAGATTGGTGTAGATAATTTATTTTTTCAGTGTGTGTTGTTATGTGTTTTTAAAAATATACTTTGTGTACGATTTACATCTTAATAATATTTGCCTAATTCAGGCTAGTACAGTAGCCTCCTAGCTGAGAAAAACATGTACCCCATTAGGGGTGTAAGAACTTTTACCACCCCCAGTGTGGGGCCGGTGTTGGAGGGGTGTCAAAAAGTTTTGGGGGATAAACACCTCCCAGTGGGAGACGTAGACAATTCCCTTCCCAGAATCATGTTTGAAGCTAGTTGTACACGGACATCCGTATTCTCGTTACGATTGTGTTATTAACTGTAACTGCATTTAATTGTTTTTTTTTTGCAGTCCGCGGACAGGGTGTTTATTCTGAGGGGGACAATAGTTACTGCAAGTGGCTTTCTTCTGTCAGCAGCACGGCGTCTGGCATCTTCTTACGCTCTCCTCCTGGCTTCATACATCATCGCGGCGCGCCTTTCGCGCGGGGGTCAGAGCGGACAAAGGAGTCGCAGACGTACGGTCTTCTCTACACCTGGTCACTCACCGCAGCATACCTGTATTGCTTGGCCAGGTCTGCTAATATCGCGTGTCATCGTCCGCGTCGTTATTCGCCGAACGGTTTACCGCTTTTGCGGTCTAATTCTGAGCTTGTTACTTCCACCAATGTGGATGAAAAACGTCGTATAAGAATGAAGTAATCGTTAACAACTTGTGCGTGTATACATTCGGCAGAAATGTCTATTCAATATATATATATATATATATATATATATATATATATAT
>Ga0056115_1001638_pt1 | contig 10877 bp, 6 predicted proteins | sample WorMetOlspDAHAB1_FD_77007 | JGI IMG/M metagenome (GOLD analysis project Ga0056115, IMG submission 77007) | Marine gutless worms symbiont microbial communities from Max Planck institute for Marine Microbiology, Germany - Olavius sp. DAHAB.1 ... | reverse complement strand
CCGAACGTGCCGAACATTGACAGCTACACTACATGTTGGTTTGTCTATTGATTACTCATGCCGTCTCTTTCCGTTTTTTTTGTATTATAGACACTCTATTCTTTAGAACTCTGGGTCAGTGCATTGCTTACTTCTTGCGTCATTCGGAATTATTTTTCTTTCTTTCCTTCGGCAAACTGGATTGATTAACCTGTGAGCCGATCGCAGGAATGTATATAGTCCTAAACCAAAATTACGGTCAGCTGCACAATCGCGGTAGGCCCTTTGCTGAACGCGAATGCCTTGCGGTTGACACATAACCTAATTTAGACGTTTGCATGAATTTAATTTTTCAGTGTTATCAATGTTTAATTAAAAGAGAGAGAGAGAGAGAGAACAGCGGGTTTGGAATACAGACAGTGGATGAGAAACATGAAGTCGATAGTTAGTTTTATTCCACCACTCCGACAGTATGCTACAAATAGCTTGGGTGGCATCTGTATTTCTCCATTTCATTATGTGACCTCTCTGGCAATTTTTCAGATTTTGGTGCACTTTGCGAGTTTGCAGTTTGTGTGGTCTAGTTTGTACATAATCTATTACTTTCCATTGCCGTGAAGATGCATCGGCAATTATGTAAGTGAATAGAAAAAAGGATAACAATGCAAACCTGAACTTTCGTTGGCATTTTTACTGATTACTTTTCTTAATGTTTTGATCAGAATCGCCGTCCACAGCATCTCTGACGGTCATTATTGCATTGTTATTGCGGTATCCCAGTATAAAACGTATTACTGTCATCTGAGTATTTGAAGACCGTACTTCTGACAGTGAATGAACTATTGCAGAGAACATGCTAGTCACAACAGACGCGGAATCACTATTAATATCACTGTGGGAACGTGAACCGGAAATGGTGCGCTATTTGTGTGTCTATCGATCTGCGCGCGTTCATTGTGGTGACGTGATTCGGTGCGTCGAACGCTTCTGTGTGACGACGTCAGTTGGCGCTGACGTGAACGCAAATCATTCGGCTTTATCGGCGTCACTGTCACGGGTCATGTCTCACGCTCCTATGTTCTGCTGCCACATCCGTCTGTCTCAATAATAAGAAGTGAGTGGATGTTTTGCCCTGCTGTCGTTACGCACATTGTAATGTGTATATTTCATTTTCAAACATCGCCGAAAGTGGAAATAAAACTTGCTTCCAGACTGATTCACGATGCTAACTCAAAAGAACTTATGGATGTGGACGAGCGAAGGCGTCGGACGTCGATCAACAGATGCTGTCAGCAACGTATGAAGCTGTTGTTTCGAGACGAGACAGCGATGCGTTAGAATGTCGACGGGTGAAATAAAATCTGTTTCGGAACCTGCAGCCAGTGAAAGTCGCTAAGAAGCACGCAGAGTGATATGCTCAGAACACCTGGTCGAGAACGCAAGTAGGTGACCGGAAGCACCAGTCAGCTGAGAGAAGCAGTAGTCGACTCTGCTGATGACCAAAGCACGCGGATGAGCACCAGGAAATCATGTCGTGGAAGACAGCACTTGTTCGGACGATATGACTTGTCCATTGTCGTTATGTTCTCAAGATCGGCCAACTGAGTTGCACGTGACATGGAAAACATCTCGAGCTCTTTTTGTTCAAGAGTTATTAAGAGGCTCTGATGACTGGTGTAATGAATGTGACACTTGAATAAAGAGGTAGAGTTTATGTCTACCACGCATACATCAGCTTCAGCGCATATCTTAGAAAACATAAAGCACTGCCGTCTTATGAGACTTCACTGTTACTGTACGGATGGTTAGACTAACAGACGACAAACAGCGAACAGTGCGTAGCGAGGCTGTCAGCAGGCAGTGAATGCCCGAGAATAATCGCAGCGAACGGCGAACAGAGCCGAGGTGCATGCAGTATTGAGCGCTGTCCACACATGTGTACAAACGACTCAGTATCTCGCTGCTAGCCGGCAAACCGAACCGAGCGATTGGAAACTGAGCGATGATCACCGGTCAATTGATCCCGACTGACCTGTGCGGGTGGGTGGCCGCGTGGTTGCGTCGCTAGCACGACGAGGCCCGTTCAATCTGCCTGCTGTAGGTGCGAGCCTGTGTGCGAGCCCACCCGCGTCGACCGATGCCCCCCAGCGACGTCGGGCGGATCAACTCGGCGCAGGCAATCTACTGCGAAGAATGACGACAAGCTTTCGTTGTCGTTCGATTAGGTGCGAACGTGATAAGTATATGCAAGAACGCACTTGCAATTTCGTGTTTTTTGTTGGATCATCGTCATAATCTTCAGCGGTTTCATTTTGCAATGAATGAATCGCAATTCATTGAACAATTCAGTTAAATTTATTTTACATCTGTGGCGAACGGCCGGGTCGGCAACATTAATAAGCGATAGTCCTGTTTCTTTAGTTGAAGGTTCACCGTGGGTGAATAAAAATTTCTTTAGCGGCAACCATGCTTATTCTTTCATTTCCTGTTAGTGTTCCAGTTTGAAGATAACTATTATTACTTTGTTTGGTATACCTGAGATAATTGTTGAAATTCATCATATAAAGAAACCAACTGAATACAGTGTACAAACAAATATAGGTAACCAAATGTAAACAATATCCAGTATCACGATGTGCATTCTTTAGTGCTATTGCGACTTCTCAATATGCTGACTCTCATCTATTTCTTAGAAATTTGAAATGCAGTTTTGAAGTATATTTCTTGCATGTTGATATCAGTTTACAGTAATCAACATCTTTTATGTTGCGCATTTATTTTGTCCACGTACAGAATTAGTTGCAAAAATTGAATTAATGACAGAGCCTTAATGTAATAATTCATTCATCATAGTTAGAAAAATAATGCATATACATATCACATAGTTTATCAAATTTTAAACGGGACAATGTCGCGACATCGGCGTGCTCAATAGCTTTGGTTTTTACGAAGTATATTCTTTTGGGTGAAAGAAGTAAAATAAAAAGTTAGGAGCGCAAGATCTGTTTCCCCACGTGTGAAAAAAACCGCCTATATACAGGGTGGCCCAATTTTTGTCGTCATTTAAAAGAGGCAAAAAAGTACTATAACATTATGACGGTATTAAATAGTCTATCCGTGACCTACTTTTCGATGTCAATTATTGTTCGTGAGCAATGTTTTGCGATATTGGTCATATAATGCCAATGACGTAAGCGCTCCCTCTTGCATCATTTCATATTAGTAAACTTTGAATTCCATTCGTAAGTCATCTTTTAGATGGAAACTCATGTAAAATTGTTTTTTAAATATCCATGTCTTTTTCAGGTTTTTAATTACAATTTAATGATAAATAATACACTTAACTTTTTCCACAGTAAATAATAATAATAATAATGGTAATAATAATACAAAATTTATAAAGCGCCGTAATGCCGTTAGGCGGCTATACAGAGGCGCTTGAAGCACAGTATTTGATGACGTCATAAATTAGGTCATACGCATAGAATATTTAATAGCAACTGATGATATTCTGATGCTGCTTTTACACTCAAATTTGATGAAAAATTTAGCCTTATTGGCGGGTTTTCAATACGATTTAATGATAATTCAGAAGTGGTCACACTTTTTATTGGACCACCCTGTATATCCACCAGAGCGATCAGGATTATGTAAGCGGAAAGAGAGCTAATCAAGCCAATACGGCTGCTGACTGACATGGAGAGTAAAGCTTGTGTCACTCGCCATGGAACTATAGTTACAGTGTTTTGGCGGAATTTTCGTTTACAATCGCCTAATGTAGTATAAAAACGATGTGTGAAAAAGATTTTAATCTGTTTCACTGCTTGCTGGACAATTCGCCGACAAACCAACTCGCGGTCAGTCAAGTCGCGGACTGGTCAACTCGCCGACAGCGATTTTTTTAAATCACGGAAAGACTACACTATATTTTTTACACTGAACCTAAACCTTACCCTAACCCTATAGACTATTGAAAGTATTCAGTTGTCTAATCTACAGCAATCAGAGTTATAGCGAATATTTATTGCAAATTTTAAATTATACGTTTCGGCGAGTTGACTAGTCCGCGAATTGACCAGCCCGCGACTTGACTGACCGCGAGTTGGTTGGTTGGCAAATAGTCCTGTTACCATTTCACTCATGATTTTCTCATAGTTTTACTCACGGCGTTCGCTTGTTTCACTTTGTGGTATATGTGTAGCTAGATATCGATGTTTACTGGCAATTTTTTAAACTAAAATATTCTTAGAGACAGCAGAAATATTAGCGTAAGTCGCTATGGGTTTAAGACCGGTGCATATAGTGCAGGCGACGTGCGGGCCATTGGGCGAGCCAACCATATCTTCTTCGTCATAATCACTGCGACAATATGCTGTGTCGCTGTTGCGATGTGTCGTAGGATGCGCGGGCTTCTGAGACAGCCGCCGACGGCACTCGACGGGCGATGTCGACTGGGAACCAGTCGGGGCCGCGCCGACGAACGACGAGCGGCAGCTACGGCGACCGAAACGCCGCCGCCGCCGCCGCCGCTAATGAGATAAACCAGCAGCAGCAGCAGCAGCACGGTGGACTGGATGAGCACGACGACGACAACGACGCTGGCGTGTCGACGGCTGCAGATGCAAGGTGATAGAATTTATGACAACTGTCAGTTGGTTTGCTTCAGCGTTAACATAGGCGTGATGCGAATGCTCAACAACAGGCTTCGCATATAGCCAGAACATCGACAGCGTTGGCTATACGTAGGCTAGTCAGAAATAAATGACAGCTAAAGAGATACGACAGTATTCCTTAACATGTATGATGCGCTTTGTGTGAAGATTTTAAAATATTAAACTGTTCAACGGTATGAACTAGTTGTCTAAACATCGAAAGATGTTTTCGCAAGATTTTTGTTTTGTTTTACCTTAATATCGAACACAGTGTATTAATGGCACCATTCAAGTTGTCCGAATACCATACTTTTTGTAATTTGTTCTTGTTTCCCCGGTGGCTTCCGTTTGGGGACTTTGATACTATGTTTTGGAGCTTGCTCATTTAGCACATAAATCTCCGGTTTCGGAAATTAAATGGCACAAAACGATGACTCACAATTTCCAATTAGATAAGCAAAAAGTTACCGAAACATTTTGCGTTAATTAGCCTGTCTTTATGGCCCATTTGACCTTATTATCGATCTGCTTCCAAACATCCCAAACTCCCGAACTATTGCTTTTTGGACCCTGTACAGAAGTTTCTTATTTGTTCAAACTTTCTGTAACTGTTGCTGATCTTTGCACCCGATCTACACTTCGCTACTACTTATCGATTGTCTCTAGTATGAATTCAAGGATCAGGGTCGATCATTTTCAAGGCAAATGACGAGATAGGTGGGCACTGTATGGTTTGGTACATTAATGCGATGATTTTGTTGCGTTTGTAGGGCAGTGAATGGCGTTCATGGCACTGGTGTTGAGAGATGCCGCGAGTTGATGAGGAAAATGGAGTCGACATTGAGCTGGTTGCGTACAACTCGACAAAGGATGAAGCACCAACAATCTCTCGGCGGCGATCTCATCTCTGTCCAGCAGCAGTGCGACGAACTGGCGGTATGCGCATAGCCAAACAACAGTAATAGAAATGCATAGAATAGCTCAAAAGAGCTTACGAAACTTCGAAGCCAGGGAGACACCACCGCGCAGCAGCGCTCCATGCGTGATCAAGTGATCAAGTAACTCCACAGAAGCTCAACGTAAGTAAGAGGATTTTAAAGCGCAGTCAACTCATCTTAACTCAGCTGAGAGCAGAGAGTGTTTCGTCAGTTGTGAAATGCTGAACGTTTTCAGAACCAGTTCAGTTGAATCTGGCTTTAGTTTGATGACTGTGCAGAACATCACAGTATCGTGTGACTGAAGACTGCGACTGCTTGTGTGCGCGCAGAGCATTCGACGCGAGTTGGCGGAAAAACGATTTGCGGCAGATTTGAACGTCGAAGCGTCGTGGAAGTTTCTCAACGACGTCGGCTGCGACGTTGCACAGATTAATATCGACAGCGAAGACGGTGAGAAAGCTTGCTTTTGCCTCTGTTGACACTCACTTAAATGTACGTACATTGTACTTGTCATAACCGATCCTACTATTCGAGAGCAAGGTTGTACCTCTCCATGTCTTTGTTTCACCCTTTGCCGAAAGCCAAGGTCTTGCCACGTCAGAATGCCGTGTGCGCAGTTAACATAGTGACTCTTGCATTTTTGACTATTACGATACAGGAGAATATCTTAGAAAACAGAGATCACCGCTGCCTGGAGATACAGAAATCGTGCTTACACTTTTACTTGACAACTCGTCTTTTCTTTGTAGAAACAGCTGCTGCTTTCTTCAAAGCATAGTTTTTACGCAGTACACCCACCCATTTGGAGGATATTGGTCGTTAGCAGCTTAGGTGTCTGCTTGATTGTTTAAATGAAGACAAAGTAAAAATATACTCAGTCTGTCACTTAAGATGTTAAGGTTAGTCGCAAGTTGTTATCATTCATCACATTATTAATATCATTGCGTTAAGTTCCAGGCCAAATATGTGGCTCAAAGTTAGCTCAATTTTTTTCTGACAGTGTATATATGGTGACAATGGCGTTGTTCTATCTATGGCTGTTGCCGTCGCCATTTTGTCGGGCAAGTGCCTTGTAGCATGGTGACATTAGAATAACTATTTCTTCCCGTTATTATATATTTGTCTTTATTCACTATTATTCGTTATTGTGTGTGGACCTGCATCAGTTGAACTACACGGTTTGTGAAGTACCTTCGCATATTTTTTTGTGAGATTTCTGCATTTTACTTTACTCTTTGTTTACAAAGAGTACTCACTGGGAGTAGCCCTACAACATAGCGACGTGACGCTATGCTCACATCAACGACGTCACCACATCCCATGTACTGCAGATAAAATATTCATGATCACGATGAATAGAATAGAAAACTACTGAGCTCTGTATAGTGAAGTTGACTGTAACTGCTTCATAGCTCCAGCAGGGCCGCCAAATCGTTGCGGTCACCTGGGGCGTTTTCGAAATCATTTATAAAATCACGTTTTATGACAACTTGAATTATGCGCCGATTTTGTACGTTTACACAGAACTACGTTCATATGGTGTTTTGGCGTGGCTGGAACAGTAGATTTTTATCGAACACGAGTTTCGTGGCTTTGGGCGAACCTATCGGTCACGCCGCCGGTCGGCCGCGCACTGTCAAACACATTAGCCGTATTACAACGCCATGCATCTGTACGACGCAGCACCGACGCTCATCCATTACAATTTCCACGGCTCGTTAGATCGCTGTCGATGCCGGTGACCGCAGCACGTGCCCGCCTTCAATCAGCCTAATGATAGGCCTCCTCAGCCTAATTGGGCGGCTGCTGACTCGCTGGTTGGCCGACCGGCCGACGACGCACTTTTGTTACAAGCGATCGGCGCCATAGAAAAGTGATGGAGGCTTGACCTCGGCGAACGCTTGATTTGCCGTCTACCGAGCTTGTCGTGCCGCCAGTATAGGCCTTCTGTAGTAGCCAGCGCCTTTATTGCGTTGACACAGTTAACAGAACAATTCAGCTTATATTTGCTACATCAGTTACTGGATTTTTGATATTTTTAATATTAAAAAATTTCTTTAGAGTTAGCATGTTGAAAATAGCATTCGGAAGCACAACATAATCGACCAGCGATATGCAGCTGTTCATCATTACCTCGTCATGTGTAGTCTTAATTGCTTTTTCTAGATCGCTTTTACATAAACGACAATGAGTGAAAGTGTAACGTGAGCTTAAACTGGGCCTAATAACGATAATAGTTTTCCCGTCATTGGTGCGAAATAAATAGTAATCATTGAAATGTCCAAACATAAAATCGATGCGACAATATACAGTCGGAAACGTTTTTAACACAGTCGGTTAGGCCTGTATGATTTAGGTGAAATTCAGTTGTTTACTTGCTGTTTTTCGGATTTCCATTCTTGAATTTGTTGTAGCGACAGAGGACTGACAGAAAGACAGACAGCTGGCCTAGAGTACGGACTGAATGTGGCCTGCTTCAGAAGGTCCCATGAAAACGGCGTTGTGTGTTTCTTCAGAGGGAAGTCGCGTTGACGACAGCGCGACCAGCAACAGCAACTTGCATGATAAGCTTGCTCGGTTGGCTTATCATGTGACACACAAACTCACGGAAGTTATCACGCGGCTAAACGACTGGCAGCGAGCGCTTGACGACATGTTGCAGGTTAGTAATTAACCGACATCATCGAATAACGTCAACGCACATCAAAAAGATGCAAAATATGAGCCTCTCCAGTTGCATTTTCCCGACTGTGGAACAGTCTGCCGCAAAATTTCACGTCGGCACGGTCACTAACTCGTTAATATAAATCGCACAATCTTATTAACAGAGTAGAAACAATCTTTTAGGAAATTGCACTGCCTGAGTAACATTTCAGTACATGTAAGATACCAATTAGTATAAGCAAAAACCATATTTAAAACACCAAAATTATGGTAGCACAATTATTGTTCGTGTGTTTGTTTAATGTTATTGTGGCAAGCTCGGCTTATTGTCGCTGCGTGGTGCATTACAGAAAATGCAGACATTCGAAGATACAGTGGAGGAAGACTTTCGTCGTCTGTTGGAGCTCGAAGATGTTGCCAGATGGAATCCAATTCATCAGATACCAACGAAGCGACTGCAGCGCGAATCGGATCAGACGAGGGTAATCAGAGTTTGGTGCTTTCGTGTCGTCCTTATGGTGCTGATTGCTGAGAACTGTTGCTGTCCGTCTCTTAGTATGCTAAACTGAAATTTCGTTAATTCTGACTTCGTTTTGATTGTATCACCACCATGTCTTTCGAGTTTTATTATTTCAGTTTGTTTTTGTTTCAGTTTGTTTGCTCGATGTTTGTCGTCAGTACGTGAACCGCCTTGAAATGTCAACGAATGAAAGCAGAGGAAGAATGACACAGATGACAACAAAAAGTCACGCTAGAGTTAAATCTGGCAGCTAGTAAGTGTCCAGTGTGGATTATAGAACGCGCACAGGAATCAGTTATCCCGTATGAGTGTTTTATGAAGCGAAGCATGACGGCGAAAATGTATCTCGTCACATCACACGGCGCGTGTAGTCAGACATTTGACGATGTTCTGTACCGACAATAGGCTGTTGGCCCATAGCGATGTTTTTTATTGTAGCAACTGTTACAGGATAGTTACACGGTTTTAATGTTCAGCGACTTCAGTTGTCAGAACGTGCGAAATATTTGCTTCTTTCTTGTGCAGGAATTTCATCATCGCGTGACGTCGTTCAAAGCGAACGTTGATCGCTGTAACAATATGGCGAATCAGTTTCAAAACAGCGGAACAGTTTTGTCTCACAAGAACGTCAGTCGACTTGAGGATCTCAACAAACGGTAAAAATACTCCTCAGAGGCTCAGACACTTATGAACTGACACACTGAGTTTTTTTTACCAAATTATTTCTAAAGTCCTGTAATCGTTAAGCGTGGTCAACTAACTTTCCGCAGTTTGCTCGCTTGTGTAGGACTATATCAGCATTAAGTAGCCTACTGTCAATGCTAATTAGTGGTTAAAGTGATTAACCTCCTATCGCCGCTGTCCCCAATTTATACCTCCACCTCACACTATAGGAACGTTAATCCGTCACTGCATGTAAAAGTAAGTCCAATTTGCGCAATTAATTCTGCCTTTTAACTTATAAAACAATCGAAAAGGAAGAAAATGTGTAAGTTTAACAATGTATCTGAATCATCCAATGAAGCGCCAAGGCTGACAAGACGGAATAATTACTTCTTACGGAGGAAATTTCATCATCGAGCAAAAACCTGAACTCGTGCAGTTTTCCATCTCTTTGTTTGTCATCTCTAATTTTCCACTTTGGTCTCGACAGTAGTCAGCATCTGCAGTTAGAGCAACTGTGTATGCAACGCATGCAGGTGGCGAAGTGTGCTGGCGACGACCGAAGAGCGACTGGTTGCCATGCAGACAACGATGCAACACGTGAGTCGCGTCACCAGCGCCACCGCTAACACGACCCGCTCACCTTTCGCAGGTGATTCCAGCTCCAGCTGGCTAAAACTCAAGGCTTAATAATTACGCAATCCTACAAGGTAATCAGATAATTAGTTTTAAGTGAACGCAGCCTAGTAACAAAAAGCTTAAGTTCCGTTTAAATAACACCTTGAATTTCAGTTTTAAACTCCAGCATGCTGTCGCGCTGTATCAACACTGGTTGTACACGTCTTCCGTTGCTGCCTTATAAGCACCTTTATTCGCCAAGAGCAGAAGTTACAACTATACAGTACAATACGATAAGCCTAAAAAACGAATAGTAAAATACAGACATGATAGACAGAGGATAAAATCCAGACATCATAACAGTTAAACATCCACATAAGTTCACTGCAGATCAGCTCGAAATTGCTTATAAACGTTACTGGCTGCATCGTTTGTAAAAACTGATATCATGTAATTATCATACACACAATTAGCTGACATTAGAGCACAAAACAAATTATGCAGTACACTATCATTCATATAGAAAATATGCCTATAAAATTGTATCTTACGCACTATAATCAAATGCTTTACGTCTAGTCTTCCACAACCATCAATCACTGCCCGGACAGACTCCCATTTATTGTATCGAAAAATTCTATGAAAAACCGTATTCCAACAGATGTTCAACTCACTGGTCTGTTTTACACTTAGGTGTAAAGCAGGAGCTGCATACATCAGGACGGACAGGCTGTAGGCTTCTTGCAATGACAACAGGGTCATCTCATTAAGTCCATCAGTATTAGCAAATATGGAGTTACATGCAGCATAAAATGACCGTTTCATGGGATTCACATCAAAACT
>Ga0056115_1001637_pt1 | contig 10879 bp, 6 predicted proteins | sample WorMetOlspDAHAB1_FD_77007 | JGI IMG/M metagenome (GOLD analysis project Ga0056115, IMG submission 77007) | Marine gutless worms symbiont microbial communities from Max Planck institute for Marine Microbiology, Germany - Olavius sp. DAHAB.1 ... | reverse complement strand
GCAGTACATTGACACTTAGGCAATGTCATGCTGTGTAATATCACATTTTTTTATATTTGCGGTTTTTGATGTGTAATGGCGCCGTTAACTAGCGTATAAACTGCGGTTTTGTACATTAATATAATGTAACAATGCTGATCTTTGTAATTAAATTGTATAATACGGAAACTTGGACCATGAAAGAGGAGTGTAACAGGAAATTGCGTGTATTTGAAATATCAGTCACAACGGACAAACGAACAAACGGACACAACGGATTTGTCTAAGACATTCCATTACGTCTTTTTTTCCATTCGTCCGTTTGATACTCTGGGTGAACATTGAACACTATTGGAGTACACGAGAGTGACAAACAGGCGGACATGCGGCTAGCGAAAGAATATCCCGTATATTTCGCCCTTGGAAATCTGGCAACGCTAGCTGCAATTTGGACAAAGTGTAACAATGCCTAAAATAGGCCTGCTTTTAACAGAACAAACTATATAATTTGAACTCTAACTTGAAAATTTCTGTCCAACTTGTGACACAAAACCTTACCCTATACGATATATCAGAGGGGAATCAAATCCAAGTTAGGCAAGGCGCTATATTTTAATCCTATCAGTGCCCACTATAATTGAAGTGTATCAGTCATTTGCGGCAATTTCAAACCAGCAGGTTACTATTTTTTATCTGAATATCCGTGGCGGATTCCAGCGGACAGAAGAGAATACGGCAGCGAATATGGCTGGCGGAGCCGTCTGAGTGGTCTCAAGTAAAGCGTGAGCGGAGCGGGAGTCTCATGAAGGAACTGAGCGGTGAGCGGTTATGTTGCAACTCACATGCTCTGATCTTAAGTCGCTGCTTCGTGTCGTCACGTCTTTTTGACGTCACAAAAGAGGCGTGGCGTTACTGGACAGCAACAGGTTCGTCAGGCTATATGCGTGTGTTGCTTCAGTGTTACCGCTCAGCAGAAAACCACCTGAACTGTCTTTGGGCAGACTAGGTGAGGGCATGTGCATACCTCCTGGGATTATTGTGCTTTTTATAGCTGCAGATGTAGATTAGACTAGAAACCAGGAGAGGTCTGTTCCCTCCACGCTATCATGTCAGTACTTGATCGTGGAGTACAAGGGGGTTTTTGAAGGCGGTGGGAAAATGTAGGCCCTACTGTGTACTGGCAATAATGCAGCAAACTCTGAAGTGCAATGCATTGCAAGAGAAAGACAGGATAAATGAAGATTATGCTTGGAAATAATGGACCTACCTGGGATCCTTGGTATATGTGTTGTCTCAGAAGATGGCTCTTGTGACTAGAATGTAGACAGAACAATCGGGTTGGCAGCATATAGGAATTGTACGGAGTCTTCAGAGATTGTCCAAAGCAAAAGCTATCAGCAGGTCAACGACGAGTGAAGTTATCTCTATCATATTTATAGTTGTTCCGATCCAGCAAACCCATTATAAAGTTTCATAAAGTTCCAGAACGCTCGCGGAAATGCTTGTTGTCAATTATTGTGCTCTACCGTTAGACCTGAGGTCACAATAGCAGTAAATTGCACAAAACAGAACAAGGCATCATGAAGCATTTTGTCAGCTGCTTAAGTCCATAAACTCTGAAACTGTTCAAACGGTAACTATGCTAAACTAGCCAGTCACGTTCACGTAAGGCGAATTCAAAGAGAGACTATACGGAAAGGCAGATCTAAGTAGTCTAAGGGCGTGTTCGATTTGACAAACCGAAACGTTAGCCAATTTTGCGACGCAGTGCCCAGCAGAACGTAAAATTCGTAAAGTTCCATGAAGTTCCATCGTTATTATAAAATACCGTAAAGTTCCGGAACCTTTTACCAATCGTAAAGTTCGTACAGTTCGTACTAAACAACTATGTTTAAATAGTAGCGAATCCCCGGTCTGTTTGCGTTTGCGTTCTATTTCTCGTTTAAAATTCTGCTATAATTGTTGAATTTTGAAGTCAAAAAGTGTTAGTTTCATCTTGAATCAAATCAAATCAAAACTGCAAGGCATTCTCCAAAACGTAACTGCCAACATTTTTGCCGCACGTGAACAGTAACTAAATATAAATAGAAATTAAACTTTAAACATGTAAGCCTATAGTGCATAGTGGTGTGGCGTGTTTTGGTTGTTTTTGCAGATATCTGTCACGATTATAAGCTGCGTTACTGGACCGATGTTAAGTCTGTTTATCATGGGCGGAATATCGAGACACGTTAACTGGATGGTCAGAGAACGTTGCATTGAATTCGCTGATATTGGCAATCAACGTAGTCTAAAACATGCGTACACAGAAAGCCGGCTACAATATAATTGTTACTATAATTATTGTTATTAAATATGCATTTGTTGAAATACACGCCACTCCCGAATAATAAGTAAATCGTGTTTTGTCGCATCGCATTAAAGCCTGCGAGATTATAATTTTGTAGTTCGTTGTAATAGCTCGGTTCAGCTACCTTCCATCAATAACATCACTAGGAACTTTATACCTAGGCTTTTGCACCATAACGTTTACTGACCTTCATTCACGTCCACCACGATCATCACATCATTGCACACTGCATTGCTATCTATATATCGTGATTCTGTTTCTTCTTTATAATAACGAACTTGCCAGTCTGATTGCTTTTTGCACATATTTCACATTTTGCCATTGTCCATAGTTGCAGTCTCTGGCAACTATATATAAGCGAATGTTGATAGATTGAATATTGCTTGTCGTTTGTACATTATTTAGTTCCCGTGTTTTTCTGAATTCCTCTCGCATTCTCTGCTTGTTCAGTTGCGACAACGACTATGTAAAATAGAGTATGGGCGCCTATGATGATGACACAGTGCCACAGATTGTCGACTGTCGGCGACCGAGCTTTTCCGGTCTTTGCTGCCCGTGTATGGAACGAACTATCATGCCACGTCACGTCTGCACCGTTCCTACCAGTTTTCTGAAGTCTCCAGAAGACTCATCTGTTTAGCCGTTCCTTTCCCGACATTCTGCAGTGCCCGTGCAGTGGTTTTGTCTGTCGGACCCTTTAATCACTGCTGTTACTTACTTACTTACTTGCAGGGTGCGCTGGTCGGTAGCGTGAGTGGTATGCTGTTGGTGACATGGATCAATGTTGGACGAACAGTACACGACATCCAGTATCCATCGCTGCCGTTGACTTCTGTTGATCGGTGTCCTGGCAATGCAGCCAATTTCACGGAACCATGGCAGACGCCCAACGTCACCACAGACTGGACTACTCCAAGTCATTCTTACGACGTCAGACAGGTAGACTTATGCCATAGGTCTGCGTTCCAGTCTCATTGATATTATCGCATGTCGTCTATGCGTATGTCACATTCTAGCTTGATTCTACTATTATTTTCATTGTAAGATAGTGGTATCCAGTATTTAGTAGGTTTTTACCTACAGTATATATTTGCGCATCAGGTTTTTTTCTCTCCATGTAATTTCATGTTTTTTTTTGTTTTTAATTTCTGTCGAATTTCATGTTTTTATCTGTTATAATTGTTCTATTTGTGTCATGTTTGTGTACTGCTTCGTGATGAGTGTGTTAAGTTTACTGTATCTTATGCCATAGACTGCATAGCCCTTCAGCATAATAATTATTTTATTTAACAATGTTCCTGAGTGAATAACCTATTGTCGTTAGCAAACAACAGAAGGATATTTTGTGTGCGTTTAGATTTCGACGCACCATTTGAGTCTAGTGGAGTTCTATACCATCTCATACACGTGGATGACATTGCTCTCTGCCACAGTTTCCACCGTCATTGGATTCATTTTGTCATTCGTTCTCCGTACGTTAACAACCATTTCAATCGAATAGCTAATTCAGTCTCACTCTTAAATAAACCGTAAATAAAAAAGGTTGTTCGAATAGTTTTTTTGTGTAAAATTTCATTACCAACAGTGTCAGTGTCATATCTCACGAACTGCACGCTAAACCTGTAGTCTATTCAACTGTGTAAACATATTACGTGGAGGATTTTAAACACATTAGTCAACATCAGCTTATACAGTTTCGTAATAGCCTCTAATAATAGACTGATTATGAATGCGGGATTAGACATTCGTTCTAAATCTCAGTTCGAAATGCATTCCGCGAATCATCCAGTCCGCATGTCGTCCACGCCGCGATTGACTCACCGCGAATTGCACGTCGGTGTATCATCAGTTATCACCATCTTGCGACCTGAGGCAGGATTGGATGATACACGCAGCTGTTCTAGTGGTGGAGTATTTTTACTATGCACGGCACTTTGAATGTGTGCGGGTATATGAAGGTGATCGCAAAGCGGAAGCTGAAGTGGACAGTCGTCTGTTGATACCGTTTCGACAGTGTCTACGTTGGAACTGCGATGATCAGTCGTCATCAACTGATAAACATCGATCGAATCAATACGACGTTGTCGTAACATACGTTAATCAGGTATATTATATAGGCCTATATGGCATATTGTATTAACCATTTACGGTCATTTACACATTTCACACGTATTGATATTGCCGCACATGTCAATGGTGATGCAGTCTGTGTCCGACTGATCTGGATCGACTGAAAATGACTTTGGGCCAAATTGCAGAGTCGGATGTGGAAAACGCAGGACATGACAATGACGGACGACATTTACGGAAGCGAAAATGGCGGACTTGAAATATCGGACCACATTGCACGGATGAAACTACGGACACGAATATGGCAGAAAAAATTACGGAGGTGGAACACGATGTAGGCCTATAGGCCTACCTGAAAATAAAAACCATTTTGAGCCAGAATATGAAATAGATGAGTGATACTAAATATCGTTAATAAACAAAACTGTAGTTTTAGGCCAGTTTACGGCGACGTGACTCATCAAAAAAAGAAACACCATAAAAAAGGAGATACGCAGCGCTACATTGCATAAATGTCCATGCATTTTTATCATTTTGTAGGACAGAGACGTCGCCGTTAGCACGTGGCTTGAACTGTACCGCTCAGCTGTAATAAAATAATCACATAAAAAGTGTGAAATATGCGCGCAGCATCGCAAAATAAAGTATGTTTTTGCAATTGTCGTGTTAAATTTTAAAACATTTTGCAACCTGCCTTCGTGAGCATATGGGACTTGCCTCTGGGCCCCTCTTGAGATGGAAAACAGCCCGGATCCCAAATTTTAATCTGAGCGCGCTCCAATAGTCGTCATCGAATACACACCCCAAACAAAGTGTCTTCTAAAAGATTGTGTAATTCTTATTATCGAGTGCAACATTATCTTTACATAATGTGTGTGTGTGTGTGTGTGTTTATCAGGAGACGAAAATTTCTGACGACGAGAAGACTGCGTTAAACTCGCATGGATAATAGGCACAGTTTTGATCAACACATTTATACAAACTCTGCGGCTTAGTGCAAATTTCCTGTCTATAGCCGCGTTTATTTAATGCTGCCGATAGTTTTAAGTGAACACTGTGTCACCATTATCCTCCGTCTCGTCATCGTCACAGAAATTTCTGCTGCATCTGCTGTGTAGTGAATACACTGCAATTTTGTCATGAATGATAATGCGACCTGAAAATTTTATTTATTTACTGTAGACATCACACATATAAAAAGTAAACACTTGAGTTGCAATAAAATAATAATATCGCCAGAAAAAAAAACGAAAAACGTAAACAACACAAACAGCACTGACATTAAGCACCACAAAAACTCAAAAAAATTAACGTAGACCGATATTACACATACATACACAATTACACATGAACACATATCCATACAGACAACGTTGTTCATGGCAAAAATATGATAAATACAAAGAGCGAATACTGTCGTTTGATTGACAGCGAGTAAACCTCGTCTTTTCCATATTGAAAATCGAAGTGGAGTATCACCAGTATAGGCCAGGAGACGGACTAACAGTCGATGAACGTCACGACTGATTAATATTGTTGTAACTACGTTACAGTTTTTCACTGATTTCGACAGTCAGCATTTACATCACGTTTTGCTCACCGGAAGTCAATGTGAGCCTATACCAGGGAGTTTAAAAGTAGGGAGGCTGCACAAAGGCAAAAAAAAACAAAATCTTATGTCTTGCCTTTTTAACAGTTTTGCAACGTTATTATCGTAAAAACATGCTAATTGTTTTACCTCCTTCCCCTCCCACGTGGCTGCTGTACGTCGCCCAACTACCGTTGCAGACCTGAGGGCTATATAGTTCCCATCAGTCTCGACCTTGTATTTGTCTTCACTTTCTTGTATCGGGGTGGATGACCGTTTGCTGGCTTACCATCGACCATCATCGAGATCTGCGTAACAGACTACGCCTTGTTAGACCCTCATTATGACGCAATCTGACTATAGGTTGCACACCAGTTTCGGAAGTCGCCGGCTGTCGACAACTACACTCAGCCAGTCGACAACACCTTACTGTGCCGCGTCACCGGCTGAACACATTCGGGCGCCGAGCCTCTACGGTCGCCGGTCCTACTTCATAGAACTCTACCAAATCGTCTCCGTGATCCAACGCCGAGTTCCGACAGTTTTCGAGGAAACTACTTAAAACGGAGCTATTTGCGACTTATTAAACACATTAAGCGCAGTAAAGTTAGGCTATTTCATGATTCTTCACTACATAAATTCACAATTGACATTGACATTGACGTGTAGGCCTAAGCTAAGTATGAAGCACTTTATAGGACAAAATATGTCGAAACGTAACACACTTAAACCAACGTATTGTCGTCAAGGCCACAGCTATCGAAACTCGTCAATTATATGGCTTCATTCTCGGTCACTGTATGCTAAATAATCTCGTCAGTCACTCAGTCATTAACACTATAGCAACTAAGCAGTCCACGTTATAGCCTATCGAGCACTGACCGGCTTAAACGTAGCATGGGGTCTGTATTAACGACGTGAGTGATGTTCCCAGGTCCAATCTTCAACACCTAGGTGTCTTTAACATCAAGGCTGTAACGCTGCTGTTTGATTTAGTATTTTTTATTAAAAACAAGTTTAACGACGAAGTGTATGTCATAGATCGAAACAAAAGAATGGTTGCCAAACGAAAATTTTAGGAAGGCTTTTGTAGTGTCAGGTTTTCAACACTCAACCTATCGCAATCTAGCTGACATTAGCGAACAACTGGCAGCTTATCACAACATCTGTTTTATCTTTCAGGGTTACATCTAGTGAGGGATGTAAGTAGACTTGGGACGCAAATCAATCTAACGCCGTCACTAGACCTATAGGAGCCTATACCTACAAACGACTGAGTGTGGAATTTCCCAGTCGATGTACATCGTATGCGCAAAACTTCGCGTAAGTTTTTTTTCACATATCCGCATTTACTTTTGTATTTGTTTGGAGCGCTGGCGAAAGATGTTTTGAATCTCGTGTAAGAACGCGTGCGCACTAATACACTACTAGCTGGGTGTTAGTTAACGGGAGAGTTAGCAAAGCTAATTGTAGTAGGTTATTTGGTCATGATACTCGAGAAAGCGGAGTACAGTTGGCATGGAGGCGTACTTAAGGAGTCATGAATGAATCACGACATCAAGTGGAAGGATGACATTAAAGAATGGATATGACGTTGATAATACAGTCAGCTGAAATAAATGTCATTATCGAGAAAGCTGAACACGAAAGACAATGGAATAATATTGTGGGCACCTGCGATCGCCAACCCTCATCAACGCGAAGACCTCGAACAACAACAACAACGAGTTTTGTTTGCACTAATTTTTTTCTATTTCACTGTTTTGGTACAACATGGCGGCATGTTATATGCTACGGCTATACTCACTTCACTGGCATAACTCCACTCCGTTTATTGAGAAAAGAACGAGTTCCGCTTATCGGTGGTGAGGTTGGCCCTGCTGAACTGACCTACGACGTATCTGTGTTGGCCTAATATGAGGTGTTCCACTCAACAGTGTTGGACGTTAAATTACGCATTGTTGTCAAGGAATAGTAACGAGGTTGGAAATGGCCTCATTCTCGGTGATTGTATGCTAAGTAGGGACTGAATATCGCTCGCCAGCTGTTAACGCATCGTCATATGCAGTGGCCGATTCAGCACTGATCGGTTCAAACGTCGAGGATGGATTCGGATCGAGGAATGCTGAAGTGGCCCGACTACGCGCTTCTGGCCGTGTTTCTCGTCACATCTGTCGGCATCGGCTTTTATCACTCGCTCACGGGTGGTCGCCAACGCACCACCGAAGAGTTTATCATGGCTAATCGTCGGCTTGGTGTCATACCGACCTCGCTGTCTCTGTTCGTCTCTTTTATGTCTGCAATCATGATGCTTGGTACGACTACAGAGATGTACTTGTACGGCATCCAGTACCTGATCTGGGTGCCAATTGGCTTCACACTTTCCTATTTGGTTACGGAGAGGTTTGTGATTCCGTGGCTGTATCCGCTGAAACTCGTCAGCATTAACGATGTGAGTGACGTTCACTGTTCATCGTCTCTTTATTATTAAGATTTTGCCCGCAATGTGCATGCCGTTGGTTTTTGTAACTTCCATAAAAAAGTTGAACGACGTCGTTTAACGTCTTTCACCGAAATAACCTGACGAACGATTGTGCTCATTTTACCACAGTCGTCATTGTAATGTGCTCCTGTATTTCGACTACACAATGTGCTAAAATCTGACTGTTTGTGTGCAGTATTTAGAACGTCGTTATGCGTCAAAAACTATCCGGGTTATTGGTTCAGTATTGAGTATAACAAATGCGGTACGTACACGTTCACGTCTGCAAGGTGCAACTTTGATAAAGTTTCAATTAAAAACTTTCAGATTTGATGCATGTTATTGAAAGTCAAAAGCATTTCCGGCTAATAATTACACTACAAAATAATTCTGATAATAGCAACGTCTAGTATGCCTGTATATGAGGGCCTATTATAACACAGCTATTGCGTAACACGACCGCAAGCGAATAATATTATAATTTGGGCCATGAGGTCATGAATCGAATATTTAACACAAAGTGATAATATGCATGTTCGACACTTTTGTTTGAGAAAAATGTAATCCTTTTGGTATACGCTTTAATACTATTTCATCCGATTTATTGACGATTCGGTAGGTCTAGTCCTTGGTTTACTTTTTGGTCGATCGTGTATCGTGTTCAAATGCGCAGATTTGCTACATGGGCGTCGCAATGTATGCACCGTCGGTCGCATTAGAAGCAGGTATGTTGCTGTAAGTCTGTTCACAAATTGAAATAATAAAGCGTGTCTTGCTGCATGACCTCAATTGTCTGCTTAGATCACTCATGTTAAAGTCGCACAAGAATCTTGTGTGTGTGGTAATAATGATGATGAAAGATTTGAATAGCGTCATCTAGTCAATGCAGATCGCGCGCTGTTGCGTGGTTTTCGAGATGTTGTACGTACGGTATAAAAATAGAATTTATTTTGTGCAAACAGAACATTGCAACTGTTTGATGCTTTCCCACTTTTGTTTTTTTTCACTTTATTAACGATTACCAGATGAATGACATTTAGCCTAACTATGGTTAAGAAATAACTAACTCACTGTTTTCTTTAGGTCTTTGCCGACGTTGACTTCCTGGCAATGTATTATCGTTGTCACTGTTGTCGTTGCAGTGACAAACATGTCGATTTTCGTCTCAATTCCGCTAATGGCGTTTATATCCGTCACATATACCGCGCTGGTAACTACTGCGTGTAACTATATTTCACTGTTTTATATGACACAGTGTGTCTTTTCAAAATTAATAAATCGGAAATCGAATCGTTTGTGTAGTTGCAACCCAAGCGCCGGCATTAACTTTTAATCGTGTTGTATACAGTTTGCCGTTGAGAAAAAAAACAAATAAATACAGGGTGGCCCAAAAAGTAAGCCACTATCACGAAACATCATTAACTCGTATTAAAACCAGCCATTAAGGCAAGATTTTTAATCAATTTCGACTACAAAATAAGCAAAAAACGATAAGTATGTATTAAATATTCCATGTGTGCTCTTATTAGTGACGTCATCACTGGCTGTGTTTGAAGCTGTGATACGGGTAAAATCAACGCCCCTGATAAAATCATGTTTGAGAGGCAGAAAAAGGAGATATATGGAAATAAAAAGAAATATTTACATAAATTTCCATCTAAAAGATCGTTTAGACATAGAATTCACAGCTTGCTAAAGTGAGCTGATGCCAGAGGAAGCGCTGACATCATCTACCGTATCTCACACATATCGCTAGTTTGCGGGTCATGCATAGTTATCTAATACCAACCAATAATATTATAGCGCTTGATTCATACTTTATTTGACGATAAATCTAATCTTACTGACATGTTTTAATACGATTTAATACAATTTTTGGTCATTTGGTAGTGGCTTACTTTTTTGGCCCCCCTGTATGTCCTTGGTAGCAGTGACAGTAAGACAAGACTGGTTGAATAAAAAGGAGAAAAAAACGTCTGCAGTATCTCAGTTGGTATGACGCGATGTATTTCATTCTAAGTCAGTATATACACTTTAGTGATTTTGCGGAGTTCACTTAAGAGCAGCTATAGAATAGACAGAGTGTACAGCGTGGCCCAAAGGTAGGCCACTATCACTAATCATCTTTAAATCGTATTAAAACCGGCCATTATGACTAGATTTTTCACCAATTTCGTCTAGAAAATGACTGCAAAAATATAATAAGTCTGTATTAAATATTCTATGTGTGATCTAATTTGTGGCGTCATCGCTTCGCTGCATTTGAAGCTGAGATACGGGTAAAATCAGCGCGTCTGATACAATCACGTTTGAAAACCAGAAAAAAAGAGAAAATGTAAAAAAAAATAAAGAAATATTTACATAAATCGCCATCTAAAAGATCGTTTAGACTTAGAGTTCACAACTTGCT
>Ga0056115_1001636_pt1 | contig 10879 bp, 5 predicted proteins | sample WorMetOlspDAHAB1_FD_77007 | JGI IMG/M metagenome (GOLD analysis project Ga0056115, IMG submission 77007) | Marine gutless worms symbiont microbial communities from Max Planck institute for Marine Microbiology, Germany - Olavius sp. DAHAB.1 ... | reverse complement strand
GATAGCCCGTATGGTGCTCATGATGTCTAAATATGGCCACCTTGTTTTCTGTCCGACAGTAGTAATAGGCGGTTAATTCCAGATAGTTTTTTTGTTGTGTTTTGCTGTGTTACATTTAGTCAGACCTTTGACTGCTCTCTTTATTTCTGTCTTCTTTTCTGTCTAAACTTTTTGTACATTCCTTTTTGGTTTTTATAAAGTCATTAATATCAACGAAGTCGCAACGAGACATCTGACTTGCGGTGCTTTTATGCAGGCATTTGAACAAGCTGTCCGATCTTCTGCTGAACGCCGATGTCGATATTCGCATCTGCGCTGGTGAAGCCATCGCGCTGCTCTACGAGATGGCGAGGACGGACGATGAGGTTGAAGTTCAAGTGGCCTATTGTTAACAGTATCAGTAGTTCAAGATTTTGTGAGGTGTATAATCTTACGGCTTTAGACGTGATACCGGATTTCTTTGCTCGTCATTTTTTTAGTTTTTTTTTAACCTGATTATAGCGTGTTGGTTACATATGGCAGCCGAAGTCGACTGGCTCTGTTCAGCATGACCTGAAATGCAATAACCTCTGCCTGAAAGAAGCAATTGATGCGGCATGAACAGCCGTCCACTCTGGAGACTGATGTCGACGTTTGGCGCTATGCACTCCTAGCGGTTCATGCCAGGAGTGAAGATGATCGTTAGCCATAATGCACTGTTGTTTGTACATTGGTACATATACCACTAACTGTCGGCACGTGACCCAACGTTTCTGTTTACTGAGTCGTATCCTGACATTCGAATCGTCTGACATTTTTCTGTTTACACACTGTCGGCCTGTCATGCTGCTTGTGTCTGGTGAGCCATCTTTCATGACTACCCATCTGAGTGGAGGAGACCACCTGCTTGCAGACCTCTTGAGACCAGACTCGCTGTCGTTGGAGGTGACCTCCGTCACGATGGCATAACGGTGGATGATGTGCCTGATCTGGCTGACGACCATGCATTGTGGAGGAGAATAACTCGTGACGCTACGCACCACTATGGTGCATGCTCTTGAAAAGGCAGAAGGATCACTGTCTGTAGTGGACCTAGTGGTGTTTTCAATGCACGGGCCACTCTAAAAATCCTCGATTGCTCGATCGTTTTGTGACGCGTACGCAGGAATTTGAGGGCGATCGGTTTGACGATCTGTGCACGGAGCTGAAAATGCTGGCGACGGAGTGCAGCAAGTACCGAGCGAAGAAAGATCGGCGCCAGCAGCGGTCGAGTTTCCGAGATGTGCTGAACAGCGTCGAGAGCGGCGACTTCACAAAACAGCGAATACGGGTTCGTAATTGTTTACTTATTTATTTATTTATTATAAACGTTATATGCAGTACAACAGAGCCTAATGAATATTGAAAATAATGAACAGTAGATTAAACAATAGAGTAGCATCAAAGTACTAAAACTCTGTGAAAGTTATATATATATCCAGCTTTTAACTAAACACGATAGTTTGACCTTTTTGTGCAAAAAAGAACGTCAGATGCAAACCAACCAGCCTTAGCTTTCGTGTTTTACAATTTAGTTAAATCTCGCTAAATGTCAGAGCCTTTAGTGCCATGTCAGACAGTTGCCGAAAACGTTTTTATTTGGCAGTGGGACCACAGTGCAGTATGACCTCTTCTTTAATTCGCTTTAGAAATACACTTGCTTAATTAATGCATTAGTTGCTAATTGACTGATTGTACTGTGTAGGTAAACGAACGTGAGAACATCGTTATCAACAGCTGGGTGGCCAAAGTGCAGTACAGTGCCTTTTGTCATGTGCTCGGCACTGGAATGAGCATACACTTGCAGGTAGATTTCAGTTGCTGCTCCGCTAAATAGTTTACCCATCTTCTGTTCTCTCTGTATGCTGTGCTGCAAGTGATGACACTCCTTCTCAACGTGGCTGGCGTCGCCCACGTGGTAGACGCCGCATCAGCTGGCTACACCAAATCTGTATAGCAATCCGGATTCTGATGCATACAACCTTTTCATCTTGTCGAGTAGTCGCAGTGGCTTTCGGGCCATGCACTACATAATGATGTCGATTCGGAAATAGTGACTATCACTTTGTGTGGAACGTGTACAACCCGACATGGGTTCGGCTTTTGTAGAGTTGAGTTCTCCTCATTTTCCGACTGAGTAACTGCGAGAGGTTACTGAATCGGGATTCCTTATTTTGTGCCGGTTGTATTTCGATGTTTCGGTTTACTGCGTCGTACTCAGTTGTGTATTTTTTTGTTCTTCAGTTGCAGTCTTTATATTTGTCAGTCCAGTGATTGTCCATCAACACCCACTGCATTCAAATTGACCAGCACTATCGTTAAACTCACTCACTCGCCATGATGTGCGGAATAAAACGTATACATCTAGTATAGTGCTTGTGTCAGATGCGTATATAGCTGTCTTTCTGTACTTTAATATCTGAGACGGGTAGACTGGCAGTTATTTTTATGTTATTCTGAAAAATATTCACATTGCTTTCCTGGTGATCAGTTTGTGGGTAAAGCATCTGCTACTAGTCAGCCAACCAGGCAGACTCAGCATTTCCATACCTCCAGGTCAGTAAACGAGTTGCAGTTAGGTTCTTGGGTTGCGGAGTAAATGGCAGATGGCTTGGTGAGAGATGTGGCCTATCGTAAAGTGCTTCAGCCACTGGCTGGAGTGTAGACTTGCTGCTGACTCAAAGGCCGACAAACGGAGATGTACGCACCGCTTTGTGAGCTGTAGGCTGTGAGATAGTTTACTAGCCAGAGGGATAACTTTACTTTTTTGCCTTTATTTTACATTTTTGTTCTTTTAACATTATAATATGTTTTCTACTGCTTTTTGTTAACTGCTTGATTTACCATTCTGTCAGCACCTCTGTAGCCGCCTAACGGCATTATGGCACTTTATAAATTTTGTATTATTATTATTATACTCCACCCAACCGATCAGCCAGTCTTGTAAAGAGGCATAGCAGCGGCTTGGATGCATGTTGCTTGTGTGCCTGTACTGTTTTAGGAGAACGATCTATTGCGAGATGTGTTTGGACTGGGTCCTCCCATGCTTGGTGTCGGCGCAGTGGCAAACAAAGCATCAAAGACGGAACGGGTCGGTTGTCATTGCTTTTTATCAGTTCATGGGTAGCAGTAAGATATACAGGGTGGTCCAATAAAGTTAGCCACGCCCAACTATTTTTAACAATTTCCTAATAATGTTTTAATAGTAACACGTTAATTAGCTGGGTTGACTGATTTGATATTTGCGTGTGGTTGGTATGGTATGGAGGTGTTTCATTATTACTGCAAACTAGTTTATTTTTTGTTTGTGAAAAGCATGCCAATGCACAAACTTAAAGAATATAAAAATACAAATAAAAATTTGGTGCAAGTCCTTTCAAAAGTTGGCCATATGTCGTATTTAATAGAACGAGTACTCATGTGGTAAACAATGTGTTTAGAAAACATTTTCTGGATGTCATTATTCAGTATTTTACATACTATACATAAAACTATATTATCACTGCTAATTAATTTTTAAAAAATATAATTTACTTCCGCTCAGTCAGAAATGAAGCCAGTGACGAGTTACAGTAAAAGAGAAGCGGTTTAGCACTCTCGAGCCAACAACGAACATATTCAAATTATTTCTCGAGCTATTATTTAGACCAGTGTCGACGTTATGCCTGTCTGAGTGTAATATGCTTTGCTGACAGCATATGGCGCACGACGCCGCTTTCAAGGCTCGGACGAAAAGTCGTGCCAAGATGCGCGATAAGAAGTCCGTCGGGGCCGCGCTTGACTAACTTCCTCCGACCGACCGACTTTATTAGGTTGAATTATACTGCCTTAACGATCATATGTCGTGTGCCGCTGCACTGATTATGTTTCGGCATGTACTGTCCGTGCTTGTTCGTTGTAGGCCACACGTCCTGTACAGTTGGGTTTGTCGCTGACCTGAGCTTTACCGATAGTTGTTATTCGGTTAATTCTCCGTTAACTGTATCGGCCGTTTTGTCATACTGTTTTATTGTTTCTTTTTAAACACCGTATACGTGCTACACGGAACCGTAAAGCTAATGTTTGAGAACAAGTTAAATTTGCCGGAAAAAGTAAACAGTACAGACTATCAGCATCAAAATACTAGACTCTTTCCAAACAAATAGTATATTAAATACCAAATTGACAAAGTAAAAAACGAGTTAAAAGTGATTCTTTTAGCAGACATGGTTGTTTGTTTTGCAAACGATTGTTACCTGGAAGACGGGTGTGATTTAAGTAAACGAAAAATGGAAAAATTTGACACTGATGTCACCTCCCTCCAGCTGTCCCTGTATCCTGCTGTCCACAATCCACATCTCCTTTTCCAGATCTTTTTTTCCAGGTGTTTTTTGTTAGTCCTCTTACTCTTTGACCATGTGGCATTCACCTGTGTTGCGTGTTGTGAAAATTTTACTCGACTTCTGCTGCGGTGTCCATGACAGCGCTTCAGTTGCATGCGAGTGAGTGAGAGACGTTTCCAGGATTGTAGCGGAGGAGTTGTGTGGATATGTGCGCGGTTGCCACTTTTTCGGGAAAGCCGAATAAATTCTCCGGGGAAAAGTCGTGGGTTTGTCTTGTTAGTGCGATTATTTTACCCTACTCGGGGCAGAGTTCCGTTTTTCGAGGGCGGAGTTCGCGGGAAACGGTCTCCTTTGTTTCCTGTACTTCGATGCGTGGAAAAAATAGCTGCCGGAAAAAGTCGGCGAATTTATTCTATCGGGGAAGTGGCAACCGTTTGTACGTGTGCGTATGTGGTCGGCAGGTGGTTTTCTGTCGTATTTTTTAGTTAATTTAACTTATTTGGCTTGTTGATAGGCAACTTGTCGACGATAGGTCACTTGAATGAAAGTCTTCAGTGTCGCATCATGTGTTAAGACTCGTGTCATAATTCATAGGCCCAGTGAGTCCGGCATTGGTAGAATTTCGGCCCACCTCGTTTCCAGACCGGGTGTCGTAAGAGGCGACACGATCACTGTAGCTTGTTATGTTTAGTTGTTTAGTTGAGTTTTGTATTTTCCTGTTGTTTCAGTTTCATTAATTAGTATCTCAGCCAAGAGATTGGCTGGGAAGACTACTGTCATGATGTCTTTTGGGTTGAAAGGTTTCCCCTAACAGACGAGTCGTTTGTTTTAATAGTGCCACTTTGCGTATTCCCAACACAAATCATTTTCAACTTCTTAAGTCAAATCGGTCAATATCATCGGTTGTTAATATGTCTAGTAATGATAGGTGAATTAGACGTTTTTGCTGTGTTTATTGAGATTGGTGTGCAAAGATTCCGTTGATATTTGACTGTTTGTGCATTCGAAGTGCATGTAGTGACTACGCTAATTAATGTCTATTTACGAAAATTTTCACTCTCTGTAATTTACGTGACATGGCCTAAATGGCTTTCTATTTTGACCTGAAGTTTTCCTGGGAAACCATTGTTTTTGCTGAAATACTTTGCTTTTTGGTAAATATTATTTACAGTAAACTAGTTTAAAAACATGTTGCGATAAATTTGCTGTCACTGCTGCATTACTGGCGTTAGTCTGCATATATTGTGTACCTGCCTTGTCCTAATGACAATACCTATAAAGAATTGGTTATTGTTGACAGATTTTATGGATGACTGAATTACAGATGGATAATTGGTGACCAACCCATTGCTGTAATACAAAAATCAGTTCACTGCATTGTGTGCATATCAATAGTGTTTTGTAGTGGAGATGGCCAGCTTCTGTCGAATTTCAGTTGTTTTGCGGAGAAAAAATCTGATATAGTATGCCATAGTACAGTTGTCGATATGTGTTTGCTTGTGACGAGATTGTTGTTCTGGAAAATGACACAGAACTGTCCAGCGTAATGTTTGTATATGATTGCCCGTCACTGTCATTGCGAATGGCACTTTCAGTGTGAACTGATTAATTTGATTTCTGGATGGGTGTGGCATTATCATTTGTGGCTGCTTATAACAACCATATTTGTAGATGGATACAAGAAGGCACATGCTCTTCTAATGTCACGTCTTAATTTCTGACATTGTGTATAGTTGTAGAGCTATTTTCATGGCCAGCTGTCTCGCAACGCTTTCGGTTCTTTGAAGAAAAGCAGACTTTAATGCTGCTTATATTGCATTTAAGAACAGTGGCTGTCTGAATAACTTTGCCTCTCTCTTCTTCCCCATGTGTGTTTGTTTTCCTCAGTTCTGTTTGATTTACGCCAATATCAGTTCAGCAGTTGGCTCTTGAAATGATTTCACGCTGTGTCGTGTGGGACAGAGTTAAACTGCTCACTCACAGTGATAAAAGTGCAACAGGACGCGGGGAAACGCCGTTTCCAACCTACAGAAAATGGCTTAAAGTGTTCCGTACCTCAGATATTTTGTTGACGCATCGCAACGGTAAGAGGAACGCTACGGAGACGGAACGTGGGCTGACTTTATTACGGTTATAATGCCAGATGAAAACAAATTTTTTTAATTTCAAAACGAAAGTTATTCTAATGGGAGATGTACAAGACTCCCAGGGTGTTTCTATATCCCAAAACGCAAATTACAAGTACGTCTAAAGGCACGATATAGCCTTACTGTGCTGAAAATGCCGTTAAACACCGATCAATCAATCAATTTTTATATGACCTTGAGTTGTCAACTTGTTATTGTCTTTCGATTAATGATGAGTTGGCAATATGAGCCGATAAGTTGGATAGATTTTCGAAGTGCTACTTTGTGGGATCCGTATGTGACCGCAATGGGCGAAGGGGGGATTCTTGACTGCAGCAGCTGGGCCCACAACCACAAAAACAAGGTTCCAACCCCGAGTCTGCAGTCTACAGTCTGCCTCTACTTTTTCACTTTAACCACTGCTCACTCACAGTCTGAATTACATTGACTGGACTATTCTCATGGTGGTTAGGGTTAGGGTTGGCGTTAGTTTTATTATTGCTGAAAACTCTTGGGATCTTGAAGCAGCAACATCCTGTGCCGGTGTAACGTGCACCGGGTTAGAGTGCTGCGGCTGGTTGTGTCATTTAAAGGCGGAACTTGAACTGCGTGGCTCGGTGGCGCAGTGGTTGGGGCGTTTGACTTGCGACTGGAGATCGCGGGTTCAATCCCAGCCGCTGCACTATCGTGTGCGACCTTTGACGAGTTGTTTCACACACATATGCCTCTCTCACCAAGCAGTACAATTCGATACTAGCTTGGGAGTAAACAGGCACACCGTGTGACACTGTCCCCGTGTCTTGCAGTTATGGCTGGTGCCTGGCTGAGAGCCATAGAATCGGAGATCAGCGCCGCCCCATTGGCCTAGTGGCTCGGGAAGGACTTTACTGTTTTACTGTTTGAATAGATCGGCTATTTATGTCCAGTGTGAATAATTCGTTTTTTTTTTTGTAAAATTTGCATGATTTCGGTCTTGCGTTTTGTATGATGTGGTGATAGCTTTTTTCCACTGATGCTGAATGCCACTTTTGCGCTCCTTGCCAGAGTCCTATATGGTTGTTGTCGCCAGCGAATATTTTGTGTAGAGCTTGAACGTGCTCGCACCGAAGAGTGTGTATAGTCCCTATCTGAGCGTGTATTTACAAAATGTACTCAATGTTATACAGATATGCATTATTGCTCGTTTTCTTTATTTCATTGCCAAGTTTCACATCACTGTATAGTACAGATGATGATGATGATAATATTAATACTAACGCCATGACGATCGAGTCGCCGGAGGACGTGCTGTTCTAAACAATCGTTAAAATGCCTTGTTATTAGGCCCCACTACTATTTGTTATTTTAGAGGGCCAGTGTCTGATCCTTCGCTGTTCTGTATCGAAACAGCAGCGTGACAATTACAACCTAAAGTTTCGCAGACGGTGCAGCATGTTTCGTGTGAATTTATCTGGATACGTATTTATATTTAGTTGAATTTTCACTGTTGCGGGTCTGTTTATTAGAATGGTTGTGGTTAGGATTCGGCCTATATTTAGTGTCTGGTTGGTAAGTTGTTATGCACACGTATTGTGCGACTTCAGGTTGTAATTGTCATGGACCGTATCGAAACCACCTACACTGCGTTGGGTGGCACGTTAAATTAAACTACTCTGCCGCTCATCAAAAACCTGTTTTGAAGAACGCGCCTTTTTTCGCGTGCTGAGAATTCTACACGGAAGCGGCAGTTCTAAACGGATTGTGTGGAGTTGTGAAATGTGCAGTTTTAGAATGTGGATTTTGTGGCATCAACTTGCACAAAAAAGAAGCATGATCTTCTGCTCCAGATGCAGCACTGTGCGTTAAACGGTGGGCCGCAAACGGAAGCAGGTTGCCCAGTTGCCGAATATGTGTTCAGCACACCTTGACTTCGTGTGTAAAGTGCCCACAAAATCCGAACTAAATTTACACGGTTACAAACAATTTCTAGACTCGCGAGAGTGTGCCACCGAGGGTCGTTTCGTAAAACAGGAACAATGCGAACGCTGGCGAGCCAAGCGGAAATTGGTGTCTGGGTCCAAGCAGCGGGGGCGCTTCTGTGAGGGTCCGGGAGTATAACCCATGGAAAATTTTTGATCGTGTATGTGCAAAATCATGCAATTTAGTGCATTTTTGGTCGGAAAATGGTTCGCAATTCCGTCCATATGCGTTCTTGAAACGCTTTAACAATGGGATCGGCATCCCCCTCGAAATGAACCCTGGTGTGCCAGCACAATAAATGATAATAGTTTAATAGTAACACGACGATTTATGAGGCGCGTTCCGCTATGGGGCGCCTGTAACAACGTTTAAACATCCGTAACTTCAGCGCCTCTGAAGTTACGACCTTATGGCGCTATACAAATATGCTTATTATTATTATTATTATATTGTCGGTAACTATGTAAAATGGGGAACAGCTAGGTGGCAGGGGCGCATCCAGGAATTTGCGAAGGGGCGGCCGGTCCCTCCCGTTCCCTTCCTCCCCCTTCTCTCCTTTTCCCTCTCCCTCCACTTCCCCTCGCCTTAGAATTAGGGCCCCTTAAACCAGCTGGAGGGTCTGGGGGAGCGCTGTAAGCTCTCCCAGTGGGGTCGGGGCCAGAGCCCCAGCCGAAAACGAATTTGGTGCACTCTAAAGCTGTCAGAAAGCCGCTGGTGGCTTTTGAATATTCTGAGTACCATGTTTTACAGTATAACGATCACAATTTAGCCGTGAGTAACGGCGTCAGTCCGTCGCCCAAAGGGCCGGGAACGCGGAGCCGGCTCGGCCGCCCTCTAAATCCACCACTGGGTGGGTCTCGGGGTGGCTCTTGAATGTAGGGACTTGCGTTTGAACAGCGTATACCCAAGACGCGCTAAAACGCCTCAACAGAACGACGCTCGACACGACAGAAGAATATAAAGCCTGCAGTGATGATGAAGAAATGTCCTTATGTACACACTTAGATCACGATATGCTGGCGTTGGTCAGCGTGCGCCGTCACGCTTTCAAGTCGAGAGAAAAACTGGGTAACGTGGGTCAACAAAAATTCAACGAATGTACTAGTATTGCCGAACACACAAAATAGGCCTACTGTACAATTGCGTCAGATGGTCTAGGTCAATAGGTCGTTACAAAGCGCAGTTACGTAATGCGCTGATTCCGTAATTAATGATTTTTCTGCAGTCTACAGGATGGCCCAAAAAGTAGGCCTAAGACCATGCGGAATTATGAATAAATCGTATTAAACCTGCCAGTGTGATTAGATTTCTTTCGACAAATTAAAGTAGCACTTATAATTATCACATGCTATTAAGTACTCTGTCCCTGGCTTAATTTGTGACGTCAGTTAATTTGCGTGATCCGCGATAGTGCGATATGGAAAAGTGCAACTCATGTAACTGTACCTTGCATCAGTTCGTCTTAGCAAGCTGAAATCAAATCGTCCTTTGGATGGAAATTCATGTAAAAAAATTCTTACGTTTCCACTTTTATACTCTTTTCAAGTTTCGTATACACATAGCCTATCACTATTTCGCGCACCATATACTAATGCAGTATTTCTTTTGCACATCCAAAATTTTACTAAAGTCTGGCTGGGTTTACGCAGTATTTGTTCATTATTCGGTACAGGGGGTTTACTTTTTGGGACACCCTGTAGAAATGCGACACGCCATATGCACATACGATGTAGTTTCAACGCGGCCGACGACCGAAGAAGGCAAGTATAAACAATCAACTCATTCACAATCGAAAGTAATACAGACGGTGCAAAAACGCTGTCTCGTATGAATTTCTCTGGATACGTAGCACGTGTGACTATAAGTTGAACGTTCACTATTGCGTGCTGTTTAGTACTAGGTTTAGGTTTAGGGTATTCAGTGTCTGGTTGGTCGTGGTTATGCACATGTATTTGTACTACTATCGATTGTCATTGTCACACTGCTGGCAAACAGCCGTTCTACAGTTGTGTAAATCAGCATGTTTGTCCATTTAAGACACAAATAGCAAACGTATACATGTCTCTGTCCGTCTGTTTGCTTGTGTCTTAGATGGAATTTGACACATAGCACACAGACTGTTGTTGTTGGTCCTCGTCGATTTTTACCCACTTATTTTGGGTGCAACGTTATTGCTGCGTAACATAACGCTTAGCTGCCTAAGCTATTGTAGACACCGTTAATATCAATAACTAACAAATTGCCGGTCGCGTGACATTGCCCGCCGAGCAAACGTCGACTTTTAATACACAGGCCTAACACATTTTATTGTATTTAGCCAAATAATAAGCTAAAACAGGAGTTCTGGCGTGTATTTACAGGGTGGCCCCAAAAATTTGGTACACTTTCTGTACGCCTTATAACAACATGAAATATTGACCAATTTTCACACTTTTTCACTGTCAGAATTATAAG
>Ga0056115_1001635_pt1 | contig 10880 bp, 5 predicted proteins | sample WorMetOlspDAHAB1_FD_77007 | JGI IMG/M metagenome (GOLD analysis project Ga0056115, IMG submission 77007) | Marine gutless worms symbiont microbial communities from Max Planck institute for Marine Microbiology, Germany - Olavius sp. DAHAB.1 ... | reverse complement strand
TTAAACAATAAATGAATTACGGTGATCATAACTAAGTTGCAAGTAGCGCCTGTCGAGCTCGACGTGTCGAGCCAGTCGAGCTCGTCGTGTCGAGCGAGTCGAGCTGTGCTGTTCGACTAGCTTGACACAGCCAAAATGCATTGGTTCGACACGTCGAATGTGTCGAGTCGAGTCGAGTCGAGTCGAGCCAAGTGGAATTTGAGCTTTATAGGCCTTTAGTAACAAGAGCGATTAAACTGATATAGGCCTAATCACAGTAACTTCACAGGCGGTTTAAAGGATGAGTCTTCACAGACGACTCCAGCAAACTCGCAATTGAGAATTGAGACGTTGCAGACGCTATGAGGCGTGATAGTGCTTTTCATACACAAGCAACGGCTACGGTGACCGGATAAGCTCGGTCGCCGACTGCCACCAACCGTGCACGACGAACGATCAACGATGTAGTGAACGAACGAACGTCATCCACGTTCGCTGTTCCAGCCCAGTGACGTCATAATCAAGTTGCATGACCATCATCGGAGTATTAATAACGATGATACTTGTTCGGATGATGTAGTTCGGATACAGCTGAGAATCAGAAATAATGTGCATTGTAAGTGAAGGCTCAAATTTCTTAATGTAAAAACAGTGCTGAAATTTATTAGTGCCATAGGCTAGGCCCTATAGTTATTGTATGCTACTGCGCGTCTCTGTACTATTCGGTACGCTGGTGAATTGTGTCAATGCGTGAAAACAATCGTCTACCTTCATTCAGCGCAGCAATACTTACTTCAACTTTTTGACCACTCAGATATATGATTTTTGTTTTCTTCTCGAATCTTCTACAAAAGTCGTCTGTTTTCTTCATACGCAGCACAAGCAAGCAAAAAGTTACATGATTGCGTGGTTGTTTAATCATTTAAGTTCCTAGTTTGGTTTTTGGCTGGTTAGTGGTTACTGAAAAATACCCAATTGTACATTGTAGACTGCCGATAAAGAAAAACATTCGCGTCAAAAACCAGCTCGGTTTTCCAGCAACAATAATTAAGCCGAGAACCGCAAAAAAAATCGCGTTTACTTCGTCCCCTGTATTTTGGTTTTTGGGAAAACATCGGTAGTTCCGGTTTTGGTGATGTCGATGGCTAATGCGTGTCGCAATAGCCGAAACGACCTTCAATGTAATGTAATTTATTTCGCCAAAAATCTTAGCCTATGTGAATTATTCTGTAGCGTATCAGAATCGTGTGGCTCCAGTTGTCGACCGTGGCTGTACTGCTGTTCGTCGCCATGGCTGCTAAAATCGAACTGAGAATGGCTGCGTTGCAGCCTGATCGGAGTCCGCCTTTTACATTTTTAGGACACCAACACACAGGAAATGCCGCCGAAATAGCAGTGGAAGATGCAGAGAAACATGGTCTACTGACTAATCTGAATGTCAGGTAATTTGTGGTATTAGGCATACGCACAGGCCTATACTCACACAAGTTACAGGTGTATATACTCACAAGTTATAGCTTGACAACAGCTTAGCTATTTCGTTTAGTTTTGTTAACTAATTGTAAACATTAATTTGCTACGTTCAATTTAACTTGTGCTGGAAAACGTGCGAGCAGTCACACAACGAATTACGCCGTTAAAGCTAAAGTAATAAGCAGTACAACATTGCATGCAGTTACTGCGAGTAGTAAAAGTGTTACAACACGGGAGCGAGTAGGCCAAAGCAGAGTTTAACGCCCCAGCTGACACAATATAGGTCATTTCGAAAGCATTTAGTCGTTTTAAAAACTTTTACAGTTTCTTTCTGTCGTACCCTGAAACTACAAAAAGGACGTGAAAGTACGTATCGGAAAAGCGTCAACTATATTCGGCAAGATGAAGAAGGTTTGGAGGAATAAACACATTAATCTGCAGACAAAACTGAGACTGTATGAAGCACTAATCTTGTCGACTCTCCTGTATGGTGCAGAGTTATGGCCTCTTACCGTCACATTTAGCAAGAAACTGAAAGCAGCACACCACAGGTGGTTGAGAGGCATTCTTGGTATCACCTGGAGAGACCAAATTACAAATGGAAGAAGTACGGAAAAGAACAGGACAAATACTTCTTGAGAAAGTGATCCGAGAAAGAAGGATGGGATGGCTTGGTCATGTCTCGAGAATGGATGAAGTACGCATTCCGCAGCAAGTGCTGCACTGGGAAGTTGCGGGATTCAGGAGAAGACCTGGCAAGCCAAGGCTGAACTGGAAAGATGTGGTAAAGAATTAGGACCTCCAAAGAATGGGATTAACCTGGGAAGAGGTTGAAACATCAGCTCAAGACAGACATTTGTGGGTCAACGTGTGGCCCTATGCATCGGCGATGCTGGATGAATCAAGGTAAAGGTCAAGGACCCTGAGTTACGCCTGGTTTCCAGTGTTACGTTTCCGTTCATCCGTATCCGTTTCCGAAACCGTTTCCGTAAAACCGTGTCCGTAGTCCGTACTGCCGTTCCGCAGGCCCGTTGCCGTAATGCCGTTTCGGACTTTCGGTGCCGTGTACCACAGTATAGAGGCGAATGGGCGTGTCGAATTGTCAATAGGCCCGGATGGCCCAGTGGGCTGGCGGGCGAGTTTCCCACGCTTCCGAATAGGCGGGACTCCAGGCCTGCTAGCAACGGGAACGGAAAAATACAGGGTGGCCCAAAAAGTAAGCTACTATGTCTAATCATCATTAAATCGGATTAAAACTCGCCATTATGGCTAGATTTTTCATCAATTCCGTGCACAAAACGAGCACAAGAATATATTAAGTCTGTATTAAATATTCTATGTATGACCTAATTTGTGACATCATCATTTGCTGTTTTTGAAGCTGCGATATGGATGAAATCAACGCATCTGATAAAATCATGTTTAAAAATCAGAAAAAAAGAAAATATGGAAATAAAAGAAATTTTTACTTAAAGCTCCATCTAAAAGATTGTTTTCGAATGGAATTCACAGCCTTTTAAGGCGAGATGACGCCAATAGAAGCGCTGACATCATTTACAATATCTGATGCATATCGCTAGTTCGCGGGTCAGGCATAGTTAATGGGGTCAGAAAGTAGGTCACGCATAGAATATCTAATCCGAACGAATAATATTATAGTGCTTGATTCATGTATCAATTTGACGAATAAATCTAATTTCATTGGCAGGTTTAAATACGATTTAATACGATTTTTTGATAATTTGGATAATGGCTTACTTTTTTGGGCCACCCTGTAGAACTCGATTCTATTTGAACAAATAAACGGAAACGTAACCTTGCAAACCGTAATTTGCAGCATTTCCTAGAATTTGCTGATATGTTCAGTTTTTAACGGTGCAATAGACCTGTAACATTTCCCCTGCCGTGGTAATCCAGAAGATTCAGGGTGAATTAAAAGGCCAAATTTATTTGGCAGTGAAATTCCGACAGCTGTTTCACAGCCTCCAGTTAGTTTTTGCACGAAGGTTTTTGAGCAAACTAAAATCACTAGGTGGCATCAGTATAATGCTGATAACTTTAAAAATACTGTAAGCTAATTAAATGAGATAAGACTATTATGTGTGCATAATATGATTAAATATGTTGGTAAAATTTCTCTTTGAAATTACAAGCAACTGATGAGTTGAATGCAAAACAAAATCTCAGAGGAATTCTTTTTGCCGCTCCCAGTAGTCGCACAGCACAAATAACGAGTGTGATGGAAGACTAATTACGTTATGGCATTGCAAAACAACCTTTGAGAAAAGCAGATAACACATGGCCTACATGTGTTATGTTCCAGCAACAGCCTACATAGTTATGTCTGTAATATACATGGTTGCCCAAAAAAGTAAGCCACTATAAAAATCATCAGTAAATCGTATTAAAAACCGCCAGTGCGGCTACATTTCTCACCAATTTTGAGTATAAAATGAGCAAAAGAATGTTATGCGTTTGTATTAAATATTCTACGCGTGAACTAATTTGTGACGTCATCAGTTGCTATGTTTGAAGCTGCGACATGGGTAAAATCAAAGTTATGATTGAAGACCAGATAAAAAAGAAAAGAATGTGGCAATCAAATTCTTTTACATAAATCTGCATCTAATAGATGGTTTAGGAATGGAATTCACAGCTTACTAAGTCGAGCTGATGCCAGGGGAACGCTGACATCATTTACCGTATGCGATGTATATCGCTATTTTGTAGGTGAGGCGGAGTTTGGACATCGAAAGTAGGTCACGCAGAGAATATTTAATACCGACGAATAATGTTATAGTGCTTGATCATTTCTCTAATTTGACGAAGAAATCTAATATCATTGGCAGACTTTAATAAGATTTAACACAATTTTTGGATAATTTGGTAGTGGCTTACTTTTTTGGGCCACCTGTACATAACAAAACTGTTCCATATCTCGCTGGCCTTGGTGTTCCTGTCTCTTTTTAATGTTGGCTGGGCTGTAAAATCTGCTCGTTGCATTTTATCGGTTTTTGTTTTTGCGTTAAGCTATATGTGTGTATATGTTATTTAATTTTTTGTATCTATATGGACCTTTTTGCTTGAAATGAAGTCATTGAGTTGGATTGAATTATGCAAAGGCCTATAAACGAAGAATGTGCTGTTGTGCAGTATTTCCTACTTGGATGATAAATGCAACATATTAGAAGGTCTTAAAGAGGTCACGGATGCGAAAAGCGCGGGCCTAGTTGACATGTTTTTCGCTGCGCCATGCTCCAGAGGTAAGTTGCTGGCAATGCTGTGCGGACAGTGCGGTGTATTGATATCATAGAAATTCGGTCAGCTGGTTCCTACAGACCTCAAAAAGCTTCTGCAAAATACGAAGCGATTTCTGTACTGAAATTTATCAATTACTATCTGCATGAGGTTTGCGACTTTGAGTCTCAAAATGCGCCAACTTTGAAGCGCAAACGGCGCAGATTGATTTTGCTGATTTTTTGTAGTTGGCATACTAGCATGTTAAAATTAGGCATATGTGTGTATTCCAAATTCTAGTTTCACTATACTTCCATCTTTACATATGTAATTTGGTTTTAAATACAGTTTATCCGCGACAAAACAAAAGTACCGCGAATCTGACGCCTACACGTCCAGCATGTGACAGCGTGCAACGCCTTCAGCAGGAAAACCCAGATTTTTTTGTCGTTCCATACATAGGCTATCGTTGATATCAGTGTAATTTACAGAAAACAGCGTGATTAATTAATTGTATTTTAGCAACAGGATTTTTACGTCATGTGCAGTTAGTGTGTATTTTTGACATCTGGAGTGAGTTTTATTTTGGAAGTCAGCATCAAAAATTAGACCTACAGTTATACGACTCGGCCAGATAATGTCAATGTTTGTTAACAAAATAAAATATATGCAAAACTATGTAAACAGTAAAATAGTGAACAAAAGTGTTCAAATTTGCGACAGAAAACGATGCATGGTATGAACAGATTGTTTGCAGAAATATTTTTTTCTGTAAACAAACAGATAACGTAATAGTAGTCGTATAATGCTGTTACAAGAGTGAAGCTACATCTCGAATGTCGGTAAATTTGCACAGTGTTTACACTGTTTGCAGATGGATGTGGTCTCATGCTGTCAAAAGATTATCAATATAAGGCCTAACGGACAAAAACCTATTTACTGACAAAAGTTTTGGGGGTTCATTCTTTCCGGACACGGTACAGGACATCCTGATCCGTTTCTCCGAAATATTACCCAGAGGGGGACGTTGAAAACACCGGAATGGAACACGCGATACGGAAAACGCGGGACGAAACGGAACAAATTTTAGCGACTGGAAAACGCTATATTTCTAATATTATAAAAAAAATTACGGCACCAAACACAATAACCTCATATATCACATACTTAATGGCCACGCCAATTTGTAAATGGATTTCAATTCTACAAGTCGACTTCAAGCTGAAATAGGCATATAACGAAGTAGCGCGTACATTATGCGCGGACTGTAGTAGGCCAGGCATATGTATTCTTAGAGTAAAGTTTACGAAAATAGTCTCATTAAAATACCATTAAAATGCTTTTAAAGTTCATGTCAGGTCTTTATTAGAATATAACTCAGTTATCTGGTCACCCTCTACCATCCAGGATATTGAGGCAATTGAAAGTGTACAGCGGCGTTGCACGAAGAGATTGTATTGGCTTCATAGTCTGCCCTACAAGTCGCGTTTACAGTGTTTAAATTTGCAAAGCCTTGAACATCGTAGACTATTAACCGACCTCGTATGGTGCTATGAAATTGTTTTGGCCTTGATTTCGTAAAAACAAATGATCTCTTTGAATTATCTACTGTAACGCAGACTACAGAGGCCACAGGTACAAGTTGTTTAAGAAATCAAATAGTCGAATATCCGCATCACTTTTTTCTGCGAGCGTGTCATCAATGTGTGGAACAAACTCCCTGCTGATATGGATTTTTCATCACTCGGTAAATTTAAACGCACTATTACTTTGATGGATTTCTCAGATTACCTTCAGTATTTTTAGTTCAAATTTCAGCTTTACATATAAACATTTATTGCTCTACTCTGCTTTTGTTATTATGTTTTTATGTAACTTATGTGTATATACCATGTCGCATTGATGTAATTTTTAATCGATTTATAAATTGTATTTAGGGCAACTGTATAAGCTCTATAGCCTTGTTTGTCCTGCTCATGTATCGTCATATGCATGTGTATCTGTATTTTATGAGCAAATAAAAATGATGATGATGATGATGATGAAATGAGAGGATAATCTGACTGGAGGATAGGCAACTGACAGCGGCAGAACAAAAACGCGAAGATTCGAGGAGACAAGACACAAGAGTGCACTCACATATACACGCCACTTGCATTTTGACTTTCCACAGTGGACAATTTCGCGTTATCTAGGTCTGCATTTTCCGTCTCGCTTTTACCAGTCCCGCTTTTTCCAGTGTCACTTTTCGACCGTCTCGAGTTTTCCATTCTCGCGTTTTCAGTCGCCCCACCCAGATAAACCATGTATTTATTGATCATCTGATCCCAATAATCATTAAGAGTATTTGTTTGCTGTGTAAATAAACGTGTATACTCTACTTTAGTACTGTGCTTACAGTTATTCAAAAGGTCGGCAAATTAGCCAGCTACTGGAATATGCCGATCTTCAGCATGTCTGCAATGAGTACTCTGTTCCATGATCCATCGAACTACGGAACATTAGTTCGCCTGTCGACTCCTTCGAACCGTTTTGCAACGGCGCTACTCATGTTCTGTCATTACAACGACGTTCGTGCTGCACGTGATGCTTCTTTTTGAACTCTGTTAAAATTACTCGGAGAATGCCAACGTCCGCCAATGCAAATATCCCCTGACTTCGAACGAAGGCGATATAACAAAAATTGCCATTTATACATGTAGTTAGTGTCTATTGGTGTTCCTGTGATTTTCTGTAAATAATATACTTGTCGCTCTACATATTTCTATCATATAGACATTTGAAAAATTATCTTAGATTTAATTTTTAAATGGTGAAAGATAACCTTTTCACCAGTCGGAGATAGGAAATTTTGTTGCTGATTTGTCCGGAATAATGCCAAAATATCCCTTTAACTGTAATATGCAAAATGCGGGCTTTACATACCAGGTATCGCGGAACTTCACCGACCGGCAGAGTCAACTGTGTGAACCGATTGCCAAGGTCTTTAATAATCAAGCAATCGTTAAACCAACAAGGAATTCTATTGCGCCTCCTTCGTATACGTGGACGGTGGAGGCGCTTAGCAGTGTGTGAAATAGGCTAGGCATATATCTTTTCTGCAACCTGGTCGTTTTATTTTGTGTATGTATGCATAATTAAATGTGTAGCTGTGCTTTCAGAAGCTTCCTTCAAACTTAAAACCCGTTGTTTTGTCATATTTAGAATGTTTACATTCTTGTTGCTGTTAATAGTAGACGTTTGATTCAATTGTGTTCACTTGATTGGATATGTACACTCACATTGAACGTATTCGATTATTCGATTCCAGAGTTTCTTCTCAGCTGCCACAAAAATCTGACGTTCACTTAATGGAATTTTCAGATGATATACCCCTATGTGATATTTATGCTCGTCGTGTCGACAATATTGGTGCATTTCTGTACACCATCAGAAATGTAAGCCTCTAATATATGTGTGTTTATTGTTATGTATGACAGTGGCATGTTGTGGATTTCGTGTTTCACGGCCATCGTCCTTTCTGTGCCCACATACACCTAGCCGTTACGACTATATTCAAACGTTGCGGCAAGGCCATACAGAAAACTTACAAAAGTGACGAAAACGCAGTGAAAGTGAGCGCCGTCACAATGAGAAAATGGCTGACGCGCATCCGCCAACAAGCTCGCAGTATGTAGACCATACTCCCTGATGTAGACACCGCGCGACGTTTGGCATTCAGAGATTTGACAGTTTTCCGATGAATTTTGAAGTAATAAATGTAAAAAAACTCAATTTAAAACTGTCTGTAAGTACAAAGTGCATTACGAAGTAAGGGGTACAAAATTTTGGTGATATGATACGCAGTTTCAAGACTTTTAGACATATTTTCACTGCGCATGCGCAGAAACGACTATTTAGGAGCTTCCGGTCAAAAGTCTGAACCTTCTATTTGCTCAGACGACCTCGATTTCCTATAACACGGGTAAATTTCCACTATCCGATGACGTTTGCGGCATATATTTTATGTTTTTGTGCAGAATTTTCATTTGACCTTGTGACCTTGACCTTCGACCTTTTGACCTTGGCGATGTCTGATGAATGCACATACCAATTTTTAGCATCCTACAATTATCCGTTCCTGAGTTATGTGTGACTCTACCTGATCACTATACCTTCACCTGGAACGGTCAATGCACATGCGCGGTGTCACGTGACCTATCACCGGGGGCAAAAATTGTCACATTTTTGAAATCATTGAACCCAATTTTACCTATTCACTTTGTCACTAATAGGGCGCTGCGACAAAGATTAAGCCATGTTGTAGGCGAAAAATAGCGTTTTCCCATTGTGAAAACTACAAAGTTTACTGCGCATTCGCAGTATCACGTGACCTGTACACAGGGGGTTCCCCAAAACCATTCGTAACAATTTTTTGCCCCCGAATTGTCTATTCACTATACAACTTTTATGGGGCTACGACGACGATTAAGGATAGTTTTATATTGGAGTATCCCACGTTAAAGCAGTTTTCGGCCACAAAAACTGTACAGTCAAAATCGGTCCCCAAAATGGCGGTTTTTGCGGAAATTTAAGGGTCTAAATATCAAATATAGTTATCGAGACCCCGAAAAGGCACTTCCTTGCCCGAAACGACGTCTTCTGGTGTATTTTGCGTAAAAATCCGCTTAGGGGGTGTAGGCTGTAGCTTATAAGAACCCGTACCGACAGTCAGCTATCAATAATTCGCTGGCACCTGAACCTACCTCTAAACCTAACACTAACCCTACTTTAACCCTATCCTAACCCTAGCCCTAACACTGACCCTTAACTATAGCTTCTAGTTGCAAAAAAGAGGAAAACCTATCGCCAGATTACTAATCGCTTAAACGTCCACGCCATTTTGACAACGCTAGAAAGCCCCGTCGCCTACAGGCCAGTGTCGTGCCACATGCCAGCCAATCATAGCGACTGCCGGTACGCGATCCGATACAGTACGAACGATTAAAGTGACCTTTAAAAAGCGTTTTAATGCCGTTACTCGTTATTCAAAACATATAAGATGTTATTATCCCGTCTTCCGTTTGAATATTTCTGTATTGCACCGTTTTCAAGACTCGACTTGTTTGGCTGCGTCTGTGTGACAGCTCAACTGTTGCTCGGCGCAGTGCACATTGTCCAGTCTTAGATACTTTTTAGATATCCGTACTCAACTTTAGCATCCACCAGTAGTAGACTTGTGCAGCAGGCCGCGACAAATTTTAAGCAGACCCAATTTATTTCCATGACAGGCCGATTTCGATTTGTAGGAGTACCATGCAAGTAACTGTTTTATGACAGCAACTGGTAAACGTAGAAGTTAGTGAGGTGTGCTGCGCTGTTAAAACTTCCAAGATGAAAGTATGCTTTAGATTAGTTTTTTTTAAATAATATAAGTTATGTGTTGTGTCTTAACAAGTGCATTTATCATTTGTATCTAGGCCCCTTGCCCCTTCCCAATTCCGCCTCCGAAATGACCTATATTGTGTCAAGTGGGGCGTTAAACTCTACTCACTCACTCACCCCTTCCCAATTATATTTTCGTTATCAATCAGCACGATTTCAAGGGGTGGGTGAAAATCAACTATCATGATAAAACTTGATTTTTGACTTTGAGAAGTGATTCCAGAGCGCCTGTGTAGGCCTATTTTTAAACATAAGTTTGAGAAGGTGAAAGTTGCGTTGATGCTTGTTGCACCGTTGCAGTTGTTATTCTGTGCGGATCGCCAGAGTTTGTTCAAACGTTCATGTTTACTGCTGAAGACATGGCTATGACCAACCCCAGCGAGTATGCCTACATCTTGACAGTCTTCAACAGAATGGACGCATTAAGCCGACCATGGGGAGGAAAAAGTTCACGTTTGAACCCGCGTTCTGCTTTTAAGCCACTACTTCAGGTGTATAATAAAGTCATGTGCTTCCGATATCTGTTCTACTTTTACTTTTTTTATTTTAATCGCATAATGTTGTACATATCTGTCTCTGTCTGTCTGTAGCGCTGTCTTTATTGGTGTTCACTGTACTGTATTGCGTATTGTAATAATAATACGAAATAATAATACGAAATTTATATAGCGCCATAATGCCGTTAGGCGGCTACAGAGGCGCTGGCGGAACAGGTAGGTAGAATAGTTAGCAGAAAGCGGTAGAAAACAGATGAGTTTTAAGTCTTG
>Ga0056115_1001634_pt1 | contig 10880 bp, 4 predicted proteins | sample WorMetOlspDAHAB1_FD_77007 | JGI IMG/M metagenome (GOLD analysis project Ga0056115, IMG submission 77007) | Marine gutless worms symbiont microbial communities from Max Planck institute for Marine Microbiology, Germany - Olavius sp. DAHAB.1 ... | reverse complement strand
GGTTTTGGTGTGGCGAGGGGTCGAATTTTGGCCTTTTCCATTGACTTGCTTCGTCGCCTTTAAAACACTCTCGCACTACCGTGCGAGTGTGTGATCATGACGCACTATGACTGCCTATACGCTCCCGGCTTTTCACAAAAGCACGTAGGCTTTACCGGCTTTCCGGTTTGGTCTGCAAGTTGTGTTCGAAACCTTTATCTCGTTTATTGATAGTATATTTTGGCTTTCATGGTGAACATTCTCGCGTTTTCCATTCCTGTGTTTTCAGTCGCCCGACATGTTGCGTGTATGCCACAAGTGAGTGAGTGAGTAGAGTTTAACGCCCCACTCGAATGACACAACCTGTAAGCCTTAGGAGGTCTACGCTGATGTTTTATGTAGGAATACTATAAACTGTACAGTATACATATTCCAATTAAATTGTAGGCCAATAATAAATTTACATAATTCATACGTACATATTTAATCTTTCTGGTAAGAATGCTAACTTTGTGTGTAGTCTAACTAGTCTTACGGATGACTGTCTTTAGTTGTTCAGATTAATGCTAGTAACTGCCGCGCAAAAAATAATCGCGCTCTAATTCATCATCACTATCGCATAGTCCGAGAGCACCGTTGCGACTGATGTAAATTACAACATGGTATATGGTACTTCATGACGAATCCTTGTTGTAACTAACTTATTTTATGACTGAAAAAACATCGTGGAAGTACTCTGTTTACAAGGCATAAATAGCGTGGACATTGATATTCATGTCGCGTTACTCGCGTAAGGACTGCTGCAGTGAGTGACTGAATTATGGACTGTGAACTCATTGTAGAATGTAGACTCTACTGTCGATATAGGCGGCCATAATGCGTCTACCGCGTCGTGAAATAAGTAGGCCGACAGGAAACAGCGGCCGTAAGCTTTTATTCCACTGAATTTCAACATACGAACGGACAGAAAAGTAAGCACCACACTAGAGTCTACCGTTATGCTGCCATTGTGTGATCTGATACATTGTGTGATGGCCGAATCCCCTAACGAATCCTTAATAACTCATATCAGAAGTTGAAACGTGATTATATTTTTATGTCAAATCTAAATGTCAAAGAAGCACTATAATGATATTATTAAAATAATCCACAGGCCTATGTGACCTACTGTGACGTTATTTACTGTCCATGATCCGCAAAGCTGCGACATTAGTCACAGAGTGTAATTGATGTCAGCGCTGCTTTCTTGCATAATTTTGCTTTAGCAAGCTTTGAAAACCACCCCTAGACCATCCTTTACATGAACTTCGTGAAAAAAGTTCTTACATTCCCACCTTTTCTGTTTCACCATGACCATGCAGCGACACATTAGCAAACTAGTTACCAGTGTATGCTTCTATCACCTTCGAAGGATGCGTCAGATCCGGAATTGTGTCAGTCAAACAGTCATGGCACAACTTGTGATGTCTCTCGTCATCACACGCATTGACTACTGCAACTCAATCCTTGCCGGTCTACTTGCATGCAGACTGGTGCCACTGCAACGAGTGCAAAACGCGGCCTCTCGACTGGTGCTGAATTTGGATCGGCGAGCGCACTTCAGTCCTGCACTACAACAGCTGCACTAGCTTCCGGTCAAACATCGCGTCACGTTCAAGATAGCCACACTAATGCATAAGATCTTACAAAAACGTTGTCCTTCCTATCTCGCTGACATGGTAACATGTAATACGACATACTCACAGAGACGTCATCTCCGATCTTCTACTACCAGATCCGCCGCCGTACGACGCACACGAACTCAGTTTGGGAAGCGTGTATTTTCTGGTGTGTCGAATAGTCTTCCTATTGCGCTTCGTAATATCGACAGTTATCCAGCTTTCAGACGTACACTCAAGTCACATCTATTTAGCTGTGCTTTTTCCTCATAACTGTTATCCCATATATTCACTGACATTGTAATGCACAGTCGGCCATGTTTTTGTAGACTGGACACTAGAACATTGTATTGTATTGTATTGTATTGTATTCATGTTTTGAGTGGGTAATATTTTATCATTTAACTTATTATACCCATATCGCAGTTTCAAGCACAGTAATTGACGTCTCAGATTAAATCACGCATAGAATATTTAGTACCATCTTTTAATACTCTACTGCTTCTTGCACCATCAAATTTTACTCAACATTGGCAGTTTTTATGTACAATATGATTATTGATTACTCAGTATAGGGACACGCTTTTTGGGCCATCCTGTAATTGCTATGATTGTCTGCACTCCACTGCAAGAACAAGCATTGGGACATTGGGACATTGGGAAGGCGACGACACAGATTGCATAACAATGACTTCATTGTCACATTCAAGCTGGAGATGGTAATAACTACTTTGACACCAAGTTAAGTCGGCGTTACTGCATCCTACGGCATCGACAGGATATCACAGCTGTTCCAGCAACCGAACACTAGCAGGCCATATTATATTGTAGTAGGCTACCTACCCACGTATTGTAGGTGCCACCACGCTGTTAGCAAGTTAGTTAATACAGAAGACTCTTGGCGAGTTTAACTTAAGTAATCAATCAGTCTATCACTACTATAGTGATAATACTGTACTGTGGTTCAAAAAAGTAAGCCACTACACAATCACCAGTAAATCGTATTAAATTAATGCCTGCCAATGACATCAGATTTTTCGTCAAAGTGAAATGTCAATCAAGCACTATTATATTATCACTGCGTATTAAACATTGTGTGCGTGACCTGTTCTGTGACGTCAATTACTGCGCGTGACGCATAATGCTGCATTATGCGTCAAATAAATTAAATAACGTTAGTGCTCCCTCTGTCATCAGCACGCCTTAGCAAGCCACGAATTAAGCTATAATGAAATTCATGTTAGTATTTCTTTTATTTCCATTTGTTTCTCTTGTTCTATTTTCAACTATGATTTCATTATACAGGCCTACACTAAATTTATCAATTTCGAACTATAATTTACGACGTCACAAACTGGGTTACGCTAGAATATTTAATACCAACTTTAAAATTCCTGTGCTTCTTTTACACTCAAATTGGATGAAAAAATCTAGCCTTATTAACGGGTTTCAATAACATTTAATGATACCTCCGTAAGTGTATTACTTTTTCGGGCCACCTGTATTTGCAGAAGTATAATCAAGACTGCTAAATTATTGTGTGAAGAAATTCTGTAAGCAGGGTGGTACAATAAAGTAAAACTCTTTTGAATTATAAATAAATCGTACTAAAGTCTGCCGACGAGGCTATATTTTTTAGTCAAAATTGAATGTTGAACAAGGACTAGAATATTATTTGTTCCTATTAAAACATTATATGCGTAACGCAATATCATAATAATATTGGACGTCAACAGTTACTGTGCTTGAAGTTGCGATATGGGTAAAATAATTGTGAATCTAAATTGAAAACCTAAAAAGAGAAAGATGGGGATCGTAGTACTTTTACATGAATTTTCATCTAAAGCACCGTCTATGAGTCGATATTATAGCTTGCTAATGTGAACTGTGCAGTAAATGGAAAACTGCATACGATCTTATTTTAGGACCACCCTGAACATAGCAAAACGTTGCGCTCGGCAACTGCGTTTCTCGCGCAATGGGCAACTGTTGCTACTCAATAGCTACTTATCACCGACACGTGATAAGATTAGGCGACTTCATACTCGCTCGCGTCAATAGACATTTTCGCCTTAGTCTGACAACTCAGAACAGGGGCGTAGGCATGAAATTTGGCTTAGGGGCTTTTCAATTATAAATCCACAGTCGAGAAGTGGGCAGCGTTAAGGAGACACGGCATTCTGTAGTCGGTTAAGGTCCAGATTACTACAACGCAGTTGTTTTTCCTTCACAAACGCCCCAACTGCTAAACGGGCCCAGGCACGTTTGGGGCTCTAACTTCAGTTTTGGAGGGGCTGAAGACCCCAAAGCCCATGCCTGGCTACGTCACTGACTCAGAGGGGAATGTGTCAGTGACGGTAGCGCATACAGCACTCTGGTCTGAACTAGTGATAATTCTGTGCACAGCTGACAGCTGTCCATGCCTGACTGCGCTTATACAATCTCGCCGTGCAAAGCTCAAATACAATAAGTGAATTCGCGCGACGTTGTAAATACGCTGGTGACTGGAAATGTTTGAAGTGGGGAAAATGAACTTAAGAACTGAGAAATACGGAGCGCAGAATGCGCCGGTTGCAATGCCGCTGCACAGTGATTCGATAATAGTCCGTTGCGCACGTTCGTCCCTCGTTTCTCACACCATTCACCATAAACGACAATTTTATCGCGTCGCCGCTTTGCTTATAGCTCCCTGCTGCGTAATTATGTTGCACGATGTGGTGCTGTTATGGTGTACAGTCGGAATCAAGTGCAAACCAGAAGTAAAGTTCGATCGCAGAATAACGTAACTGAAAGTTGCAACAGTCAACAACAACAATTAGTTCTGACAGTTTTAGGAAACTCCTTAAACAGAATTATTTGCGAGTTATTTAACACACTCAGCGCAGTAGAGAGGTTCACGATTATGCGCTATATAAATCCATTATTGACATTGACATGAATATTAACACTGGTAAGAAGATAATAGCTTGTTCGCAAGCTTATATGAGAAATAATTTTTTTACATATTTGGAAGCTTTTCCTGTTAGTCTGTTGTACGAGCTTTCTGAGCCGACGAGCTTATTGTCATAGTTTTGTTTAGGCGTGAGGCTTAGCAGAATCGACCAAATTATTTCAATGAATGCACAACGTTGACTCCAAAATTCAGTTTACCTCTCCATAAGTCTACAGCAAACTGCCTCGCTGACCCTGATAACTCGAAAACATAAAAATAACGACAAAGTTAGCAGGTTATCAACAACACACCGCAGTAGGCCCGCTGCGGATGCTGGCCAATAGAAAATAAATGTGATGAATAGCACTAGACGGTGAGACAACAACAGATAAAAACAACCACTGCACGAAAAACCGCATGTGACTGAGAAATCGTGAGATGAGCTATACACAGGCCTAGATGACGGCATAATGTATGGGTGACGGAGGATAGGCCTACGCTATTGTTGTTGACTTGCCAGACATGGATTTATCCTGCAGAATGGCGATATTGTATAAATTGCTGACGTGGACGATAATCAACGCGCGATATCAATATCAATCAACGATAACAATGCCCACTTACTTCTGCTGGCGGCTTCGTTCATTAAAGGCATTGACGTCAGCATCAGCAATGTCGCCAGCAACAACAACTTACAGCAGATTGACGTCATCGGTGACGTCATCATTGGTCGACCTTTCACCTTCAAAGAACAAACACTCTGGTCAAAATTTCACGTCAGCCTAACTGGACTAATTTATCCTGCAGGTCGCAGTGGTCTAGTGGTAACACGCTTGCCTGCGGCGAGAGAGGACCCAGGTTCGAATCGCGCTGCGGGCAAAAGTTTGTGTTTTCACGAAAATCACTGCGATACGCAGCTTTGGGCACGGGCTGCACACTTACTGCAGTGCCTAGGTCGACTCAGCCTTTCACCCTCCGAGGGACGGTAAATGAGTATCAACCTTATGGTTGAGTAATAATGCCAGTGGCGATGGGCGAATGTTCGGCCTATAGCAGCCTACAGGCGGACTCAAAGGTCAAGTTTGCAGCTTGGCCTGCGAGTTGGCGGCAACCTGGCGCTGACCGACTTTGGCCCAGATGAACCACAGTGAACTCTCGCATATGGCTGGATCCGTAGATGACAGCACTATAAATATCGTCGTGGTTATTATTATTATTACCGAATCATCAAAACTCCATATTAAATTGTATTAAAGCCTACCAATTAGATTAGATTTCTTCGTCAAATTAAAGTATCAATCAAGCACTAAAGCATTATCCGTTGCTAATAAATATGCTGCACGTGGCCTACTTTGTGACGTCATTAACTATGCCTGACCCGAAAAGTAGCGATATGCGTCACATGCGGTCAGTTATGTCAGCGCTCCGTCTGGTATCAGCTCGCCTTAGTAAGCCGTGAATTTCATTCCAAAACATCTCCTGGGTGTAGATTTGTGTAAATATTTCTTTTGATTTCAATATTTTCTCTTTTCTGGTTTTCAATCATGATTTTATCACACACATTGATTTTTACCCGTATCTCAGCTTCAAACACAACAGGTGATGACGCCACAAACTAGGTCACGTATATAAAATTTAACACAAACTTATAATATTCTTGTGCTCATTTTATATTCAACCCGTTAAAAAATCTAGCCTCACTGACGATTTTTAATATGATGAATCTTGATAGTGGCTACAGTATTCAGTGACGTAATGTGCCAATTCAAGTAACTAGATCAAACTCAAACTGTGTACTGTGTACTATAGACCTACCAAAAATCGTACAAGTAATACGACACAATACAGCTGGAACCTGCAAAACAGGTCTCATATCTGTATCCTTCGACCTCAGCATTTCTGCGTGCAATTATGTTAATATCAACACGAGAAAAAAACATGCATGAGTGACTTGCTGCAGTAGAAGAATAAGTCACTGTTGTATATTGGCCTACACTGTAACTGTTTCCACTGATCTGGAATTCTAGCTTTGGTTTCTTGTAATCGAGCAGACTTGCGCGTGACTGATTTCGATTTCAGACGTTGAGTGACTGTTGTGAGAATGAATTAGTCTCTGTGTTTCGTCTGCTCGCTGGAAGTTATCTAATCCCGCTGCCATATCGTATGTTTTCTCGACTACTGCTTAACGACAACACTCCGACAAACAGTTTGTCGTCAGCTTATGGTGACGACAGTGTGCGGTCGTCTGCGCGACAGACGACTGAGCGACAAAATTTCGGATAAGGGTAACTGGGTAAGGGTTAGGGTCAGTGTTATATATAGAAATAGTTTTTGGTCGTCTTACCCAATTGGTTTGTCATCCAGTCGTTTGTCGCTCATCTCGCATGTCGCCGCGACGCGTGCTGGTGTATCATCAGAACGTATAACATGCGAACTTGCAACTTCGTGCAGCAACTTTCATATCGCCTCTTCCTCCTGTACTGCCTTGAATTCGCGTGCGACATATTGGCGGTATAGAAATTAGTTGGATTGGTTGACTGACTGATTGTCAATTTTAGTTAGCCTATAGTTTCGCTGCCGTCGATCACACGTAGACTCGTGATCGATCATCGAACAAGTATACAGATAAACTTTTGTGTAACCAGCGTGATCCTCGTCCACGGCTTTGTTGCATAAGTTAATGTTCATTGTCTGATCATTAACATACGTAACTCTGTGATGCGGACAACCTTGTGAGATAATTCTGGCCATTCCTTGCCAATTGCGAGTTGCACCATGTACGAGACGCAACAATATCGCAGGGCAGACGACAGACGATAGGACGTACTTTCATTCCATATAGGCCTTGTAGTGGGACCTCCTTGCGGAGGGCCGAATAAAATGTATCGCGAAAGTCGTGCCTCGTTGAATTCGGCAATTTTAACTGGATGTAGTCGGTAACTTTCAAATAGTAGCCGAACACAATCGACCTCAGTGCTGACAATAAATTTGCTATTTCGCCCGAGTCTACATGTAGTCGCTCGTTCTGTTCAGCTTCAGCTGCAGACAGCGTCTATCGACTGATGCGGGATAGTGCTGATACCCTCTTGTCTCACTGTATCCGTCTCACGGTGTTCTCTAGTCTCTTGGGACCATTCCAAATGACTTCTTCTCAGTCGTTGCCCGCAAGGCCGCAACTGACTTGGTTGCTCGAAATAAGATTATACGACAGCGCCTGCAGCAGCGGCATCGACGATTGCTTAAAGAAAGAACGATAGATAAACTGCTGAGCATTAGGTCCGAATTCCGAAAGTACAGCGAATCCAGTTTGCAACGCCATTGTTTCGGCATTTGTCGACCACTAAAATGCACTATCAAGCCGAGGAAAGATGGCGTGGAGTGACCCGCAGAGAATATATCAATGCAGCTTTGTTCGTCCATCACCAAGCCAGCTTCATATCAATCAATCAGCATCAATTTGTACGGAGTCTAATACAAGGCACGGACGGGACGATTAACGACGTGTGATGTGTACAGAAAATGGAAATGCACAAAATAACATAAAGTAAAACGATGTAAAACAGGGTAATTTAAAACTGTTGAAAAAGAACTATGAAAACATTGTCTAATTGTCAGCATACTGATCGATGAAACAGATGTCCCGAGATGTCCCGAGATGATATGCTTGATGACTGAGGCCACTGAAATACGTCGAAGCTCTCCTGGGAGACTGTTCCAAGCGTCAGAACCGGATACGGAGAATAAATGGCGACTGAAACTGGTAAGGACACGTGGAATATCGTAGGTCCATGCGCATGTACCGCCGAGTGCATCATGGTGCACAGCTTGTTTGAATTACATCAGCTACGAGCACAAATTTTCAACGCAACTAATCGACGCCTGTTTGTCAAACGCCGATTTTCCATGTTGTCATTGCCGTCTTTCCCTTGACGAAGATGAAGCTGCGTCATAGCTATGTATACATGTGCAACTTGGGTACATTTTATTAAGCCGGACCTGCAAACAGTGGAATGAGAAGATAGGTCTACAGTGTGCTCACGCCTTAACAACGTGGCCATCCTAAAGACTGGCCACTGCTTAAGATGCGCGACGCAACGGTACGACTAATTATTGACGACAGAGCGATGTTCTCCCACAAACAAGGTTCCCTTTTATAGGCTATTTGCTCGCAAATAACATACCGAGATCGCACTGTCCTGATTGGCTGTTGTTTTGTCTGAAAGCATTTTGTTGACGTCGTAGGGTGTACCTCGTGCTATATATGTAGTCGGATATACGCTTCCTGTAAGTTGCGAAATAAATTGGGATGAGGGAATATTTATGACGAGATTATTGTCACGCGTGATGTGAACATTCCGGCGAAAGAAGCATTCTGATATACTAAAGATCCTCTTCCTCTATATGCCGCAGGTGCTCCAAGCCCATAAAGCCAACTAATGTATACTATGGTCCATTAAAACTGTACCCCATCGGCCTGCAGCTCCAAAATTATCACGACAGTAATATGGGCCCCATATTACTGTCGTGACAATTTTAGGAGCTGCAGGCCGATTTTGGATTTTTTTTCACTGAGGAATATCAGTTACTCAGTCGCTAAATATGATTAAAATTGTTTAACAAGACAAATAAGACTTACATGACTAATACATGTTGGGCCAAAATCGGCAATTGAGTTAAATTGAGTGAATATTAATTACAAAGTTTGTTTTATCGAGACTACGCAGTTTTATTGCACCTTATCATCACTAGCGTCACTCCTAAACTATTTTTCTGAGACAATCTCTGAGAAAAACAGAACGCAGTAAAATCTATTACTACGTGAATGGACAAACCTTAAGCCATATGCCTCTGCATTGCACTGCTAATGAATTGGAGCTAATGCTTGATCATTTGTTTATATGAACAAGAGAGAAACAACAGTCATATTATTATTGTATTAAATATTAAATAAACACAGTGCACATATCTTGGCAAAAATACACCAGTATATCCGTGCCAGGATTTCCTTGGTTTCCGTGGGTGAAGCATGCATGTTTGCTGTTTCCTTTCGTTAATACAGAGTGCATGGGCTATTGTGGAGAAATAGTTATTGCAAATTTGCATTTGGCTAAGAAAAAAACAATTAGGCCCTAGTCATATTTGCGGCAAATGATGACGTTGTCTACCTTTGATATGCACGCTCAGTTATAGAATACAGAGTAGAATATGGTATACAACGAAAAACTCAAGCCCAATAACTACAGATGGATTATATAGAATTGTATAGTACAGCACAATAAAATATGTATGATACATAAGATGTCGCCGCATATCACTGTGGACAGCAAACACGAATAACGTTCTTAAAATAAGTGTCATGTAAAGGCAACATGCAGCAGCATCATGCAGCAGCAGCAGCAGCAGTTGTCAGCGATTCATAGCAACGGCCGTTCAGCGTACTTGATTAGGTCGTTTATGGGGTACCGAGGACATACTTGTGGAAATCGTGTCGCCGCGACACATTTACGATGTAACCTTCTTTCATTCGAGAATCTCATTTCCTGATGAAACTCCATTTTGCTGACACTATATTTATATCGAACGCCGGTTAGAAACTTTATGGTCCCAATTCACGTTTTACAGCACAGCGTCGATAGTTTTCTGTTGCAAGGTGCGACAGTTGTCTGAGGTTAATCTTAGGATAAATTTTCTTTACACCGTACGTCTGCAATGATGTTAATTTAGCAGCGACGTTTGCAGCAATGACATCGCGCGAACAGCCGAAGATCACCGAAAGACATCAACAGCCAGGTCTTTCGAAGTCATGCATCTCACACTGATGGTTGCCTGGAACCGTATCACCTCACGCAATGAGGAAAGTTCCACAAAATGTCAACAATGCAGCTATAGGTTCAAAATGCAATCAATAAGCGATTACGTGTTCAACCAAAATCAACGGCGAACAGCGTTCGAGGTTGCGTATCACCGTCATCAACATTTTATTTGGTCTTAGGCTAAATATTTCACAGCATTATAGGCCTACAAATGAACAGGTACAACAGCAGTGTATACAATGCTGTAGAACTCTCACAGATGCCAATGAAGAACACTTAAAGCATGCAGATTCACTGTATACAATGACAGAAAATACAGCAAAAGCACCCTACGTCAAAACGTCAAATCTGAGGAATTAACTGATTCAACAGAGCGCCTAAATGTTTCACTGAAGATAAGTATAGGTGTTTGTGGAACTTTTCTTGATAATTCTACGTCTACTTTGTATGCTTCTACTTCCCTCACAACCAGTGGCGTAGCCAGAATTTGTGTATAGG
>Ga0056115_1001633_pt1 | contig 10880 bp, 11 predicted proteins | sample WorMetOlspDAHAB1_FD_77007 | JGI IMG/M metagenome (GOLD analysis project Ga0056115, IMG submission 77007) | Marine gutless worms symbiont microbial communities from Max Planck institute for Marine Microbiology, Germany - Olavius sp. DAHAB.1 ... | reverse complement strand
TTTAAGTGACAAACTTGACGTCGTATTTCGCAAGCTGAAAGGGCACGGCAAGTTATCCGAGAAAAACATCGAAGAAGGGCTGAAAGCGGTTCGCATGGCCCTTCTGGAAGCCGATGTTCATTACCGCGTCGCCAAAAAATTTATTGCCGATGTTAAAGAGCGGGCCCTGGGCCGGGAAGTGTTGGCGAGTTTAACGCCCGGTCAGCAGGTAATCAAAATCGTCAACGAAGAGTTGACGGAGTTGATGGGCGCCCGCCATGAAGATTTGAACCTTTCAGGTCCAAGTCCGGTCGCGCTGATGCTGGTTGGTCTGCAGGGATCCGGGAAAACGACAACAGCCGGCAAGCTGGCTGTTTACCTGCGGAGTAAGGGCCGCAAGCCGTTTCTGGTGCCGGCGGATGTTTACCGACCCGCTGCCATAGATCAACTCAAAAAATTGGGCTCTCAACTGGATATACCGGTGTTTGCCTCCAGCGTGGACATGGATCCTGTGCAGATATGCCGGGAAGCCAAGACGGCTGCCCACCGGCAGGGTTGCGATACGCTTTTGCTGGACACCGCCGGACGGCTGCATGTTGATGAAGAATTGATGGGGGAACTCACCCGCATCAAAAATGAGGTCAAGCCCTCGGACATCCTGCTGGTGGCCGACGCCATGACCGGTCAGGATGCGGTTAACATTGCCCAGTCCTTTGACGAAACGCTGGATATCGGGGGTGTGGTCCTCTCAAAAATGGATGGCGATGCCCGGGGTGGTGCCGCTCTATCCATCAAGTCGATCACCGGCAAACCGATTAAATTTATCGGGGTCGGTGAAAAGCTAAACGAGCTGGAGCCGTTTCATCCGGATCGACTGGCTTCCAGCATCCTGGGCATGGGGGACGTACTCACCTTAATCGAAAAAGCCCAGGGTGCGGTTGACGAAAAAAAAGCCGCCGAGCTCGAAAAAAAGCTGAGGAAGAGTCAATTTACCCTGGAGGATTTTCGGGATCAAATGGTTCAGATTCGCAAGATGGGCTCCCTGGGCGATATCATGAAAATGATCCCCGGGATGGGCAAACTGAAACAAATGAAAAATTTGGACGTGGATGAAACCGAGTTTGTCAGAATAGAAGCCATCATTAATTCGATGACACCCCGGGAACGGCAACAGCATACGATCATCAACGGTAGCCGGCGGAGAAGAATCGCCAAAGGAAGTGGCACCCGGGTCCAGGATGTCAACCGGCTACTAAAAAATTATGCACAAATGCTTAAAATGCTTAAAAAAATTAATAAAGGCGGGATGCGCGGAATGCCGCAGGACATGCTGCCATTTTGAAGGAGAAAAGATAACATGGCGGTTAAGATCAGATTGGCCAGACACGGAGCTAAAAAGAAACCTTTTTATCGAATAGTCGTTGCGGATGGTGAAAGCCCCCGGGATGGCAGAAACCTGGAAAATGTGGGAACCTATGATCCGCTGATTGATCCGGCGAAGGTAACCTTAAAATCAGAAAGAATCAAGTACTGGATCGATCAGGGCGCCAAACCTTCCGATACCGTGCGCAGCCTTCTGAAAAAAGAAGGTTTCTTTAATGCAACAGCCTAATTTAGCCAGGCTGTAATTGAAAATTGAATATTTGACAAATCGCTTCGCTCTGTCTTTCTAATTCGATAGGATTCCACAAATATTCAATCTGCAATCGAAAATATTCAATCAATTGAATCGGTCTGTGGAAAACGAAGATCATGTGCTCGTCGGCGAGATCGTTGGGGTGCATGGCATTAAAGGCACCAACAAAATCCGTTCCTACGCGGAATCTTTGTCGTTGTTTAAACCCGGCGGCTCTATTCTCGTTCGCGAAAGCGGTGGGCAGGAAAAAAACCGTAAGATTAAGTGGGTAAAGCCTCATACGGCAACGGTGCTGATATCGTTTAGCGAAATAAATGAACGCAGCCAGGCTGAAGCACTGGTTGGCGCCGAACTGCTGATCCCCAAAAAAGCGCTGCCTGAGTTGGCGGAAGATACCTACTTTTGGTTTGATCTTATCGGAATGGCGGTCTACACGACCGAAGACAAGTATCTGGGTCAGTTAGAGTCGATTATCGAAACCGGCAGCAACGACGTTTACGTGGTTCAGGACGGTAAAAAGGAAGTGTTGATACCAGCTCTCGAATCAGTGGTTCTTGACGTCGACGTTAAAGCAAAACGCATGCTGGTCGAATTGCCGGAAGGATTGATTTAGAGCCTATGTTGTTCACCGTACTGACGATTTTCCCTGAGATGTTTGACTCATTTTGGAATCACGGGATTATTCGTCGGGCGATTGAACATAATAAAATATTCGTTTCGGCTGTTAACACCAGAGATTACGCTGCAGACCGGCACCAGGTTACGGATGACAGGCCCTACGGCGGGGGCAGCGGCATGGTAATGAAGCCCGAACCTCTGGCGGCCGCTATACGGGATGCATCCAATACCCTGACCGGGGCCAAGACTGTCTTGCTGACACCCCAGGGGCGGGTTTTCAACCAGAAAATGGCCCGGGAACTGGCCGCATCGGACGGACTGATTCTGGTTTGCGGCCGCTACGAAGGTGTTGATGAACGGATCTGCCACGATCTGATCGACTATGAAATTTCAATCGGAGACTATGTGCTCACCGGTGGTGAACTGGCTGCAATGATCGTTATCGACGCCGTTACCCGCTTGATTCCCGGCGCCCTGGGGGGTGAGGATGCAGCAGAAAAAGACTCTTTTTCCGATGGTCTTCTGGAGCATGCGCACTATACTCGGCCGGGGAATTTCGAAGGACAGGAAGTTCCGGAGGTTTTATTGTCCGGCCATCATCAGGAAATTGAAAAATGGCGGCTCGAGTCGTCAATGATGCGCACCCTGTTAAAAAGACCGGATCTCCTGCAAGAAAAGAACTTAAACCGTCAGGAACGCGATGTTTTAAAAAAATGGCGCTTGGAGATTGAAAAAATATTGGCTCTTCGTCAAAGCGAAAAATTTGGATCTTGAGCGGATGCATCGCCCGAGAACCGGAAATAGAACCCGGCAGTGCCGGCTTGTCATCCCGTTAACCGTATGCCCGAGTCTACAAAACCGGCCGACCGGCCAACCGGCCAACGGGCCAGCCGGCTAACCGATAGACCTAATCTATATGTGGTCTTGACGCATTACCCGGTGGTTGATAAACGCGGAAAAATTATTACTTCCGCGGTGACCAACCTGGATTTGCACGATATTTCAAGGGCAGTTAAGACTTACGGTGTTAAAGGGTTTTATGTGGTTACCCCGCTTGTTGATCAGCAGCGCCTGGTGCAAAAAATCATTTCGCACTGGACCGATGGTGCCGGGGCTGTTTATAATCCGGCCAGGTGCAGTGCACTAGAGCTGATTAAGCTTAAAGACACAATCGCAGCGGTCGCCGAAGATATCAAAGACATTGAAAATGTATACCCGAAAACGGTCGTAACCTGTGCCCGCAGCAATACAGGGAGCACCGGCTATAAAGAAATTCGCGAGATTCTTAAATCCGGCAAACCGCATCTGCTCGTATTCGGAACGGCCTGGGGTTTAGCGGATACATTTATTGCCGAAGCGGATTTCATACTGGAACCCATATTGGGTCCCACGGAATATAACCATCTGTCGGTACGGTCGGCAGCCAGCATCATTTTGGATCGGTTGCTGGGAATGAACATATGATATTTAGATCAGAAAATTAAATTGCTATTTGGAGGGGAAATGGGAAAGATAGAACAACTAGAAAAGGAAAATATTCGCTTGGACCTGCCCAGCTTTAGTGCCGGCGACACCGTCAAAGTTCATGTGAAGATAAAAGAAGGTGAAAAGGAAAGGATCCAGGCTTTTCAGGGGGTTGTGATCAGCAAACGCAGGGGCAGCAGTCATGCGACTTTTACCGTGCGCAAAGTTTCTTACGGCATTGGCGTAGAGCGTATATTTCCGATGCATTCGCCCATCATCGACAAAATAGAAATCATTACCCGTGGACGCGTCCGACGCGCTAAAATTTATTATCTGCGCAAACTCCGGGGCAAAGCCGCCAGGATCAGGGAAAAGAGATTTAACTAAGAACAGGGAACAGAAGACAGCGGACAGAAAGCAGAAAACAGAGGTCAGAGGACAGAAGACAGAAATCAGAGGACAGAAAGTAGAAATCGAAATTCTGACGACTGGTTGCTATATGTTATCCGTTATTGGTTCTTTGTTATTGGAAAACATACAGCTGATTCCCTTTTACAATCCAATAACGAACGAATAATCAATATCTATTCTAACTTTTTTTTCTGAAATCCGCCATCTGACATCTGTCTTCTGACCTCGGTCATCTGTAATCCGATGAATGATTTGTGGTATTTCGAAAAAGAAGCCACTCGCAAAGGCTGCCGGGAAATCGCAGGCATTGATGAGGCCGGCCGGGGTCCCCTGGCCGGTCCTGTTGTTTCAGCGGCTGTTATTCTGCCGGCAGCATTTGATGACTCCGAAATAACCGATTCCAAAAAGTTGTCCCCCAAAAAACGGAACTGGCTATATGATAAAATCTATGCCCAGGCCACCGCGGTGGGCATCGGCATCGTGGATTCGGTCGAAATTGACCGCATTAATATCTTGCAGGCCTCCTTGCTGTCCATGGCCATAGCGGTAAAAAACCTTACTCCCTGTCCCGATTTTTTATTGATCGACGGCATATTCAAAATTGCTTCCGACCTGCCCCAAAAACCGATTCCAAAAGGCGACTCATTAAGTATTTCCATCGCTGCAGCTTCCATTATTGCCAAGGTAACGCGGGACAGGCTGATGCAAACATACCACCATTATTATCCCCAGTTTGATTTTTCACGACATAAGGGCTATCCGACCAAAGCGCATAAAGAAGCGATCCGAAAGTTCGGCTACAGCCCCATCCATCGCAAGAGTTTCAGAGGTGTTAAGGAATACATTAAAACAACTGTTTAAAGATGTAATCGATTTTAAAAATAAGCCACGAAATAGGTTTAAATGCTTGTTGCCGCTTAACCGGCATGCTAAAGATGTTTTTCGCGGACAATGATTCAAACTTCAGCGGGTCAACGGACTGTCAGTATGCAAAACAAGCAGCAAAAATTCGGGGAAAGGAGCGAGAACCTGGCCGTTTGGTATCTGAAGAAAAACGGTTATAAAATCATTGAACAAAATTACCGCAACCAAATTGGCGAAATAGATATCATCGCCCAGGAAAAGAAAACAATTGTATTCGTGGAAGTCAAATCCCGCAGGTCAATTCGGTACGGCAGCCCCAAATGGGCGGTTACCCCCAAAAAGCAACGCAAGATTTCCATGGTGGCCCTTTATTACCTTAAGGCCACCAAACAGTCCGATGCCAAGGCCCGGTTCGATGTGGTCGCCATCATTTCCAATCGCGATGAGCCTCAAATAGAAATCGTTAAAAACGCCTTCGACCTGGCCTACGAGTAATCCCGGCAGCTAAATGGGAATTCACATGCACATGTGAATTGAAATTTGTCGTCGCACCGGATAATAATTTTGGATTTCAGATTGGGGATTGCGGATTTGTTGTATCGCTTCGCTCTATCGTTTTTATTAGACTGATAGAATTCCTTAAATCCAAAATTCAAACTTTTGCGGGAAAATCAAATCAGGAATCGTTTTGAATAAGAATCGTCCAAAAAAAAACATGCCCGGCGGTACGCCGGGCATCCTGTATGTCGTTGCCACTCCGCTCGGCAACCGCGATGACATTACCTTGAGGGCCTTGAATATATTGCGTGAAGTCGATTTGATTGCGGCCGAGGATACACGCAAAACGCGCGGTTTTTTAGCCCTGCACGCCATCCAAAACAATTTGATTTCCTATCATGAGCACAATGAAGCTGAGCGGACGCCATCGCTTATCGCCAAACTTCAAAAGGGGATATCCATTGCCCTTGTCAGCAATGCCGGTACACCGACTGTTTCGGATCCGGGTTACCGCTTGATAAAAGCAGCTTTGGATAACCATCTGAGCGTCATACCCGTTCCGGGAGTTAGTGCCGCTACCGCCGCGTTAAGCGTCGCGGGTCTGGCGACTGATTCATTTTTATTTGCGGGATTTTTGGCTAAAAAGAAAGCTAAGCGCGTACGGCAGCTGAACGATCTTGCAAGTGAATCCCGAACCCTTATATTCTACGAATCACCCCGCAGAATTCTGGCGCTGTTAAATGAATCCATGGAAGTCATGGGTGATCGTCGCGGCGTACTGGCCAGGGAAATGACTAAACTTCACGAAGAATACATTCGCGGCCGGTTATCTGAAATCGTGGAACGGCTGCAGGACCGCCATGACATCAAAGGCGAATGCACCCTGCTGATATCCGGTAATGATCGCGACACGGATCAGGCATGGTCCGTGGTCAGACAACAAATCGAGGCTGAGGTCGCGGCTGGGCAAAACTCCATATCGGCAATAGCCCGGGAAATTGCGGCGACATCGGGCATTGCGAAAAACAGAATATATGCTGAAGCCTTAAGAATCTCAAAGGAGCTTGAAAGTGGATAATCTCGATTCAATTTTCTCCCCGCAATCCCTGGCTGTGGTTGGAGCCTCCAAAACTCCCGGGAAAGTCGGTCACGATATCTTTGTTAACATCCTCAAAGGCGGCTACCGCGGCACGCTGTACCCGGTAAACCCCAAAGCGCGCTCGGTGTCGAGCGTCAAGGCCTATCCGACTATCAGCGACATTCCCGACAGCGTCGATCTGGCCATGGTTATTCTACCGCCGCGACCGGCCCTGACGGCAGTTAAAGAAGCAATTGAAAAAGGTATTAAGGGCATGGTGATTGTCTCAGCCGGGTTTCGGGAAGTAGGCGGCGAAGGCCTTGAAATCGAAAATACCATTGTCGAATTATGCCGCGAGGCCGGTGTCAGAGTGGTCGGCCCTAACTGTCTGGGTGTCATAAATCCCCTGGCAAATGTCAGGTTGAACGCCAGTTTTTCGGCTCGCATGCCCAAACCGGGCAACATTTCATTTATATCCCAGAGCGGGGCCCTGTGTACGGCAGTGTTGGATTTTGCTGCCGACCGGGATTTCGGGTTCTCTAAATTTATCTCCATCGGCAATAAAGCTGATATCGATGAACTTGATCTCTTGCGGTATTTTCACAAGGATGAAGATACCGAAGTTATCATGCTCTATCTGGAAGAGCTGCGCCGCGGACCGGAGTTTATTGAAGCCGTCAAAGATATTACTTCCGGTGATGTCCGTCCGACCCCGGTGCTGGTTATCAAATCCGGACGTACAAACGCCGGTGCCCAGGCGGCCGCCTCCCATACCGGCGCACTGGCGGGAACCGAGGGGGTGTATGATGCCATCTTCCAACAGTCAGGCATCATACGGGTCGACTCCATTGACGAACTTTTCGATTTTGCGACGGCCTTTGCATATAAAAATGAAAGTGCGCTGGGAAAATTTCGGCGCAAAGTACCCGACGGCAACCGGGTCGCTATTGTTACCAACGCTGGCGGACCGGGTATCGTCGCTACCGATATGACGGTAACATCCGGACTGCAGCTGGCCGAATTCCGCGAAGAAACCATCGAAGTCCTTGACAGCCATCTGCCCAAAACGGCCAATCTTCAAAACCCGGTGGATGTGATCGGTGATGCCCCCATGGACCGCTACGAAAATGCCCTGGCCGCTGTTATTCGTGATGAAGGGGTTGACGGCGCGCTGGTCATTTTAACCCCCCAATCCATGACCGATGTCCGCGGAACCGCCGAAGCCATCGTGCGCATCGCCCGCCGTTCCCACAAACCGATCCTGTGCTGCTTTATGGGAATCATCGATGTGTCGTCGGGTGTGAAATATCTGCAGGAAAACGGGGTTCCGGTATTTAAATTTCCGGAAAATACCGCGAAAGCTTTTGGCGCCCTTTACCAGTATTCCCGCTGGATAAACCGGCAGCGAATGGCCCAGTTTGAACTGCACCACGACCGGCAGCAGGCCTCACAAATTGTCCAGGATTGGCTCAAAGGTGGAAAAACCCATATCGGAGAACTGGAGGGTATCGAACTGCTCAAATGCTATGGGTTTAATGTACTGCCCAACGCATTGGCCGAAACTGAAGATGAGGCTGCCGCCATCGCTGAAGAAACAGGGTATCCAGTCGTACTGAAGGTGGTATCGGCACAGATTCTACATAAATCGGATGCAGGTGGAGTTGTTCTGGGTCTCGACAATCAGCAGGATGTCAAAAGAGCATTCGAAGACATTATGACCCGGGCCGCAGAATATAATCCGGATGCGGAGATAAAGGGGGCGCTGGTGCAAAAAATGGCACCCGCCGGCAGTGAAGTCATTCTGGGATTGAATCGCTACCCGATTTTCGGTCCCTTGCTAATGGTCGGCATCGGCGGCATTTTTGTGGAAGTATTTCAGGATGTGGTATTTCGGCTGGCGCCCATCGGCCGCAATGAAGCCCGCCGCATGATTCGACAAATCAAAGGTTACCGGCTTTTCCAGGGCTTCCGGGGTCGACCGCCGGCCGATGTCGAAATCATTGAAAAATCAATGGTCAGTCTGTCGAATCTGGCTACCAATCATCCTGAAATAGTTGAGCTGGACATCAATCCGCTGCTGGTGCATAATCGTGGAGAGGGTGCCACCGCCGCCGATTGCCGGATTATACTCAAAGCGGATTAAAATCTGTAATCTATTTTTTTACGAATATTACAGGTAAAATTTATATGGCATCTAAACCAATCCCCAATCCGCATTCCGCATTCCGCAATCGTACCCTTTTCCCCGTCATTCTGCCGGTGCCGCCCGAGGTTCGTGATTTCAAACCCCGAGACCGGGTGATCTATCTTAGCCGGCATGCCCGGCGGGCTTTGAAAAAATCCGCCGAAAAAAGCGGCGTCCGTCTTGGCGAACCGGTGAAGGATGACAACGGAGTTCCCCTACCTTTTAGCGGTATCCACTGGTCTATTTCCCACAAAACACGATATGTTTGCGGGGTTGCGGCCCCATTACCCATCGGCATCGATGTTGAAAGAGTCCGCAATTTTTCAGAGGGCCTGTTTCGAAAAACCGCCACCGAGCGGGAATGGGCGCTGGCAGACATGCAAACGGATTCGGAAATGGCCTTTTTTCGCTATTGGACGGCCAAAGAAGCCGTGCTGAAAGCAACCGGAATCGGAATCAAAGATCTTCTGAAATGCAGGGTTCAGCGTATCTTCGATGACCATCACCTGCAAATTCAATATGATGATCAGAACTGGCTGATCGAGCATTTCTTTTTTAACGACCACGTTGCCTCAATTGTAAAAAGCTCGTTTCAGATAGAATGGATTGTAGAAGCATCAACCTCCTGAACAGTAAGGTTTGAGAATTCGGTAAGCTTTACATTTGTCAAGGCACAGCTTTTTGAAAGAAGCCACGAATTTTCACGAATCACTTTTTGTTCACTCAGCTACCCAAGCTTTCAGCTTTTACTTCAATTCGTGCTGATTCGTGTTAATTCGTGGCTAAAAAATTCAAATGACTGGAATTATGCGCAGAACCCCGTTTACATTTCCAGAACGACTTTCCCGACGTTCTGATTCTGCTGCACATGGCGGTGAGCTGCCTGAGCCGCTTCAATCGGAAAAACCCGGTCTATTACGGGTTGAAGACGACCCGCATCCAGCAGCGGCCAGAAGCGTTCCTTGAATTCACGGGTTATTGAGATCTTTTCGGTTAATGGCCGCGCTCGCAGGCGCGTGCCGATGATACGCAACCCTTTGCCAAGCAAAGCCCCCAGATCTATTTCAGCCGTCCTTCCGCCAAGCAGACCGATAATTATCAGCCTTCCGTTCACCCGGAGAAGGTTTAGATCCTGGGGAAGATAGGCGGCGCCCACCGGATCTAAAATGAGGTCGACTCCCTGGTCTTCCGTAACACCCATAACCTCTTTTAAAAAATCCTGTTCTTTGTAATTGATGGCCAGGCTGGCACCCAGTTCACGGCATTTATCCAGCTTGGCCTCGGTGCCGGCCGTGGCATATACGGTTGTACCGGCGGCGCGGGCTAATTGAATGCCGGCCGTTCCGACACCGCTGCCGCCGGCGTGGAGCATCACCCGCTCGCCGGATTGCAGCGCACCTTCCAAAAACAGATTGCTGAAAGCCGTCAGCCAGACCTCCGGGATAGCGGCTCCCTCAGCAAAAGACCAGCGATCCGGCAGCCGGATCAACATTTGGGGATGAACAGCCACCTGCTGCGCATAACCACCGCCGGATAAAAGCCCCAGCACCCGATCACCCACCTGCCAGCCTTCGGCCGAGGCCCCGACGGCCGCAATCTCCCCGCACATTTCAAGTCCCAGGATTTCCGATTCCCCGCTCGGTGCAGGATACAGGCCTTGTGCCTGCAGCAGATCGGCCCGGTTGACGGCCGTTGGCTTGATGTCAACCAGCACTTCCCCCGGACCACAGGAGACGTCCGGAATGTCTTGCCATCTCAATATTGGCTCCCCGTCTGTTTTTTTGACCACGATTGCTTTCATTCTGGCTACCTCCACCTGATTTTGATTCCGGATCAGGGCAATTCCGAAAATTAGGATATCAATAGAATCTAATACCAAAGGGATAAGGTGCAAGGGATAAAAACAAGATAAAGGGTCATGTGAATTTGGAAATGGGAATGGGAGAGTCGTAAATTTTCAATTGTGGATTTCGAAATGCATCCCGCAATATTAAACTTGCTGTTTTCTTTGACTTTAGTTAAATAATACGGAACTATATACGAAAAAAAGGCTAATAATTCTGGGCGGCAGCTAGACGAAGTTGTAAAATTCCGGCATTTTTCGTCCAACGAAGCTGCCTACCGATAGCATTGACTAACAGGGAACG
>Ga0056115_1001632_pt1 | contig 10883 bp, 8 predicted proteins | sample WorMetOlspDAHAB1_FD_77007 | JGI IMG/M metagenome (GOLD analysis project Ga0056115, IMG submission 77007) | Marine gutless worms symbiont microbial communities from Max Planck institute for Marine Microbiology, Germany - Olavius sp. DAHAB.1 ... | reverse complement strand
ATTTCTATGAAGCATCGCGCTTCGTCCACCCATAGGATGGACTGCCCTGACCGAGACAGCGGACAAACACACAAACGAACGTGTTTCTGTCAGTTTATGTTTGTTTGTTTGTGTCTTAGATGGAGTTTGACATTATGTCAATGTGTCAATTTATATAGCGCATCCCCCCCCCCGTAGTGCGATAGGTGTGCTATAGTATTGCGCGGACAGAAATGTCTTCAGCAGGCGCCTGAAAGCAGTTTAGGTGGCTTGCAGACAGGGTCCGGGAGACTGTTCCAGACGGACGGACCAGCAATGGCAAAAGACCGGCGGCCGTACGTGTAGGTGACGTGGTATATACGTGCAGTAGATTTCGCTCGGAGGAACGGAGATGTCTCTGGCTGGACAGTGGGGACGCAGTGAACGACAGAACGACTATAACACTTGCCGCAGACCGCAGTGGACATAACGTTGCCATCCTCCATGTTTGTTTATTAACGTTTGATTGACAGCACGATAGACAACAGTTTTGCATAAACAGCGGACACCGGCCAACACGTTTCACGGACAGCTGTTTATGACGTGTATATGGCATACTGTATATTCTAAAATACATGGAAAGTGAAGGGTTAATCCCTTTCCACATCCCTTCCCTTATAGTATCCTCTTTCTCCTCTGCTTCTCGTCAGTCTCTCACATTTCCTTTCCCGGCATTTTGTCGCTTTCCTACTTTCCTGGCTGTCCTTCCTTTCCGTCGATCCAGCTATGAAGTCTTGAGGATCTATATGTGGATGTGCTACACCCCGTCTAAATGCCGGACAAGTGCGAGGCCGCTGTCACGGACACCAAAATCCGAAAGTGGATCTCTCCTGTGCTTACAGGACAATTCGCCGACGAACCAACTCGCGGTGAGTCAAGTCGCGGACTGGTAAACTCGCGGATTATACTCGCCGACAGCGAATTTTAAAAACCATGAAATTATTATACTTTATTTGTGTATTAAACCTAACCATAACGATAACTCTAACCCTATCGAATACTGACAATGTACAAATAGTGTAATCTGTCCGAAATAACACTCAGAGCTATTATACTCGAATTTTAAGTAAACAATTTCGGAGAATTGACTACAGTCCGCGAGTTGACAAGTCGGTGGCTTAACCGACCGCGAGTTGGTTTGTCGGCGAATTGTCCTGTCATAGCCTACCTGTCCAGTAAAGTCGTCCGAATTTTTTGTCGCCCAGTTGACTGTTGCCCAGTTGACTGTTGCCCAGTTGACTGCACACCTACAGGATAGGGTTAACGGCGAGCGCCAGCGGCCAGCGTTTCTTTGTCTGGAAGTCAGACAAAAGATTCCGACGGAAGAACGCGTGGCGTGCAGCCGCAGACGCTGTTCGAACTCTGACAATAATTACCGCAACTCGTCCTCCGCCCGCCCGCAACTATACTCATTCAGCGCTCCACCCGCACAGTGGACACAAGTGGACCGGGACCACGCATCTCCCGCGGCGGACGCGTATTAAATTTACGTAACGCGCGTAATAGGTCCGACCGACCGCGGCGGCAGAGGCGCAGGTTTCGGTTCCGCGACGGCGGCGGCTGGCCCCCGTCGCCGGCGGAATTATCAGACAGGCTGCGACAATAGACATCGGGGACTTGGATCGACGTGGCGGCTGATTTGCGATCGAAGGAGATCAGACGGGAACCTCCCTAAGCGCACCGAATGTGATTTAAGTGCGCCAGAAAGTGAGTATAAGTGCTTTATAATTATGGACAGTTTGGATGAGAATCGGAAGATAGTACAACAGCGCGCTTTATGTCCGGTTCGGTTTCACTAGCAAATTAACATACTAGAAAGGACCCAGCTGTTCGTATTTCTGAAAGTGTACCGTATACTTACTCGACGTACGGCAATATCCATTCAGTTCAACTTCCAGAGTTGAAACGTGTTATTGACGAATAATTTACTCAGAGTGAGTAATTTGGGATATGCTCTAGATATTACTCTCATGCTATTTGTCTATTATTACTCGATATAACTCTATATATTACCTGAAACCATGAACGGTTGTTAGTTGCATTGTGCTAGTGCTTTTCCTTCTGTTGCTTTTTCGTTTGCTGCCGTTTTTGGCGAATAAAAAATGTATATTTGCGGCGCTGAAAATGCGGTTGTGGAAAATGCAGGAGTTATAACGCATGGAAAGCTGGCGGAAAAGCCATACAGCTAGCCTACTCCTGCATTTTCCACCCTTGCTGTCTGCTCCCGCATTTTCCACTCCCGCATTTTTGGTAGCCCCAGTACATTCATAAGTCGATAGCGCCATTCATAAAATTGGCGTTCAGATAAAAAATTAAAAATAAAACGATAAACAACGTAAATAACGTGGGTAGAGAAACGTTTGTAGAAAACATTTGATAAAAAGCGTTGCCAAAATTGCGAATAATCCAACTATACGTCCAAATGACAATGTCGCCGGATTCTGGCATATTTATACTTTGCTTTTGACGACGTTTCTTCGTGTTTTAATAAGAAACGCTTAAAAACGTTAACAAGGTGAAAGTGACCTAAATAAAAAACGTAAAAACGTTTATTACATCTGTGACTGATCCAGACAACGACTGCATTTTGCTGACTCTTACGTTGCCGAGGGCTTCGCTGTTCCCGCAGCGACTGCCTCGTTCAGCCTCCGGTTCACCGCTCCACTGTTGACAGCCGAGCATTTTCGGTTGCTGGCCCTCAGGTGTGGAACTGCCTGCCACCGGAGGTTACGTCGGCACCGTCTCTGGCGACCTTCCGCACTCGACTCAAGACGATTCTGTTCACTGACATTCCTGCTGACATTCGGCTGATCTGAAATTTTGTCTACACACTGTCTATAGTGCACCTAGTGTTTTAAATATTTATAGCACTCTAAAAATTCATTAATGAGTTTCTTAGATAGGAACGTTTCATGAGTGACGTTAAATCAGCTGGACTTTCAGCGGACGTGCTTTTTTCTGCTGTTAATTTCGTCGTTTCCGTTACCGTTTTCGCTACAATTTCCACGTTTTCGTCAACTTAAATCACACCAAGTGCACTCAACCGGCGGTCACTGAAGCCTATTGTGTAATAGCAGTTAGCTGGGTGGGCCAGCCGGGAGGTGAGTAGTGCGACTACTTCGCCGGTGTTGGATCGCGGTCGCTTGGCCGAAAAGCGGGTGCCGAAACAGGTGCGCGGACGGACTCGGCGGTCGGCGGACTCAAATCCGCACTGAAACTGTCCGCACGACGAATTGAAACTGAAACAAAACAGTTCTGAAACAGTTTTGAAACTGTACTGAAACTGTTCTGTTTCCGTTTCATTTCGATGTGCGGACAGCTTTAGCCGATGATAGACAGTTAAAAGGACGGTGAAATTTTGTTTACGTTTCGCGGTCGGACAGCGGCGGAACGGCAAACTTAAACTGTCCGCGCACTTGAAATAAAACTGAAACGATACCAATTTTTCAGTTTTGTTTCAGTATTATTTCGATTTTATTTCAGTTTCATTTCAGTTGTGCGGACAGACTGACAGAGCAACAATCGCGAACAACACTCGCGGCGTTGCGGGCGGACATTTTCCGACAATGACGACGCCGACCGCGATGGGTCCCCGCGTGAGTGAAAAACCCGCCCGGTCCCTTCCGACAATTAGCGTCACCGCAGCACCAGTAATTTCGTCATCAATGACGTCATCTCGATAACGACCTATCACGGCGCGTTATGTAAAATTACGACTCGTTGGCTGACAGTGAACGCCACTCAACAGCGGGCGCCAGAAAACTGAAACGGCCGAAACCAGACGCCGCGAAACGTCTAGCCATTTAATAAGTATACAAGTAAGTAACGCGTGTTTTAAATTCTTCGCTCCCGGAAATCGGCGAATAAAGATTTCCGCTAATAATAATCATCATCTCATAACAGTAAAACCTGGCAAAGAAAGTGCCACTAAATCGCAACCAAGTTACTCTAGTAAAATGAAAGAAGACAGCACAAAAATAACGTGTATTTATAATTAATATAGTCCAATTAAGCTTACTTAATATGTCAGTTTTTTTACTGTGTGTGCTATTAGAAAAGATTTTTTATGCAAATAAAGAAGTGTAGCATTCCGAGGACCGGCTCCAGATGAGTTAACTTTTACATTTTTTATTTTTATTTTATTAATATATTTTTTATTATCACTGCATTTCAATAGACGACCCCCAGCAAACAGCATGAACGCTATAATCGACGACTTTTGTCAGACCTATTTGACCTATTTGCAAAAATGTTATCATTGGTGTTATTGTTGGAATGCTGGTGTTATTTTTCTTCTTTCTTCACAAGAATTTTTTGGCAATCTGAACTCGAGCTTCCAGCAAAATTACTACCCTAATTTTAATTTTAAAATGAAACAAACTGCCAGTGTGCGGTTGTCCAACGCGTCTGGTTTTGGATGATTTTTGGCGATTCCGAAAAACTCTCTCTACTTTCAAATCCAGACCTAAAACTCATCTGTTTCTACTGCTTTCTGTTAACTGCTCTACCTACCTATTCAGCCAGCGCCTCTCTAGCCGTCTAACGGCATTACGGCGCTTTATAAATTTTGTATTTATACTGTAACGATATTGTTTGTTATACTGTGTCTGAACTCTTAGTTTAGTTGCATGTATTATAATTATTTCGTTCTCGCTTTACTACCGGTTTTTGGTGAAATAAAAGTTGCGTGTGTGTATGTGTGTATTTGTATTTGTATTAAAATTACACGGTCGTAGTTGACAAATACAAGTCGTGAATTTCTGGGGTCACGGTGCTGGAAAAAGTCGGCGCTTTTTCATTCTCTAACCTGCGCGGGAAACGCGAAAATAAATAAGTAAACGCCATCGAGAGACGGAAGACCGACCGGAAACAGTATCGCCGTCGTCGACCGGTTCCACGACGAACACGGAGCCGAGAAGCCGCAAGTCGACGTCGGAACCGGAAGTGGTTGATCCTCCGAGCACGAGCGCCTCGTTGTGGCCGTGCTGCGGCGTCTGACTGTGTTCCAGCACGTCGAACCGCGTCCTCAGCACCACTCCACACGCCGCGCAACGGTACCGACGCCTCCGAAGTCCGGATCGCGCCTCCACAGCGCAGAGATAGCGGAACAACGCCGCCCGGGCTCCGTGGACCGCCCCGGCGGCATGCATCTGAAGCCGGTAGACGCTGTTGGTGCGATAGTCGCACGCCGTACACCAGACGTCGACGGCACTCGCCGGCAGCGGCCTGTCCCAGCCGCTGCCGCCTTCCTGGACGTGGTTGATGAGCTGCAGCCGCTGCAGGTGCTTGTCGGTCTTGCAGTGCAGTTGGAAGTTGGCCTTGAGGGACGTGCGGTACTGGCAGAGCGTGCAGAGGTAGACGCCGGCGGTGACGACCGCCACGCCGGGCGGCTGTTCGCCGCCGTTGAGCTGCTTTGACGATCGATCCAGCTGGATGTGCGCTTGCAGGGCGTCGAGCGAGTCGGTGCCGAAGACGCCGCAGACGGCGCACCCGAAGAGGGTCGTCGGTTCGCCGTCACCGCGGCGGCCGAGCGCGCGGCTGTCGTCCGGTGCCTTGGTGAGGTCCATCGGCGCGTCCGGCTGCGTCATGAAGCCGGCCATGAAGGCGACCGGGTCGAAGGGCGCCGGGGCCGGGGGTGCGGCGGCCGGGCTGCCGAGGGCGAGCAGGGCGGCGGCCGTCTCGGGCGCGTACATCGCCAGCTGCTGGTGCATGTTGACGGCGGCGGCCGACTGCTGTAGCGCCATCAGGTTGTGTGCGTGCTTCTCGCTCGTCATGTGGATTCGGAGGTTCCGCGCCTCCGACGTCTCGTAGCCACAGAAGTCGCAGCGCCACGACGGCTTCGGCAGCTTGTACGCGCCGCCGCCGCCGCCGGCGGTCGCCGCCCGGCCGGACCCCGACCCGGACCCGGCCGACGTCGGCCCCGTCGCCCCGGTCGCCACCGTCCCGACCGCCGGGTCCTGGGTCGCCGACGGCGGGGCCGACACTACCGCGGTGCCGCCAGGCATCGCCACCGCACCGCCGCCATTCTGCAGCTCCTGCACGATTCACACACACACACGACTTTTATTCACCAGACACCGGTATAGTAAAGCGACAATTGATGTTGCAGGACTTTGACGTTGACTTGGAAGGAGCTCAAACGTTGCGAATTCTCTGCTACAAACAAGAACATGAATTGCGCACCTTGATTGGAAAATGCGCTTTCGAGGTACATCGCTACTGGTTTCTGCTTGCAGAAATGAAGTCACTGTCATCGTGTAGCGCAGTCCATATGAACCAAACTTAACTAAACTATGAACTCTGGCACATTATATCAAACAATTTCGTTACAATGTTTTGCCGAATTGGCATAGCAGGTTATCGTAGCCGTCATCTACGTTCGTACGGATTTATTCACTCACCACAAAATAGTGTAAAGCATCAGAGATTTAAAAAAAAAAACAAATTAACGCAGCTGGTGCTGCTGCAACTGCCAGTGTGGTTTCCCTTTAATTATAAATGTAACTGAAATATCATTTAACCTGAAAAAATGACAAATCAATTAACTTTAAAGTGTTTTCTTAGCTGAAACTAGTGGTGGCTAGAAAATTGCTGCCAGTTACTGAAATTCAGGTAATATTCTGAAATTTTTGTACAATCATACAACGTCGACAATTATTGTATATTATTATTCAGCTGTTCGGACTCGACTGATATATACTGAAGGAAAGTAAAAATCTTAACTTAGTTGCCGTATTCTGAGCATATTATATCACAGATATCAATAAAGAACTTGCTGATAACTGTTTACCACAATTACATGTGTTCTGCACTGTACTGAAATGAGACTTAATTTAGCTTAAAATTTTTCTTTTGCTTCATCTCACTGTATTCATCTTGCTGTGTACTTGCTACCGGATTTCGGGTGAACAAAAAAGGTTTGCAGAATACTGTCACTCGCCTGCACGTTGTTGGTGTGTTTATCGGACTGGAGATGGATGCTGAGGTTGCCTTTCGTCGTCGTCGAGTAGTTACAGACGTCGCAGCGATACGGTTTGTAGCCGCACGTGTAAGACTCGCCTCGCGCCAGCCGCGGGTGTGGTCCACCGCCCGCGCAGTAGACACATGTCGCGTCGCCGTCTGGGTGTTTCTCTCGCATGTGAATCTCCAGCGTCTCCTGGTACTTGTAATGCCAGTTGCACTTGGGACACTTGAGCGTCTTGCAGGAGTTACGCGACATGAGAGCGGCGGGCGTCGGCGCGCCGAACGTGCAGCCGACCGCCACGTCGAACCTAGATTATAGATAGACAGGCTTATTTCATATGGCAGCCAAAGGCTGGATATGCGTACAATATCAGCAGTCATACAATATTATACAGCAATAGAAAACAAAACCACCAACTAGAAACAAATTCTAAGCATAGAGAATATGAATTAAAGAATATGGAATGAGGGGATTTTGAAATTTAGCAGTTCAGGATTTTAAAGTTTCAAAGTTTCTTGGATGTCGGAGTCTGTCTGTGACAGAGGGATCGCGCTTGTCCGGGAGCAGATAGTGGAGGCATGACATCTCCGGCAGGACACTGCGCTGGAAAAAGCGCTCGGTCAGCTGGTCTCGACGTGACTCCAGCGTTTCAAGTCCGGCTCTGATGAGCGACATCGTATAGTCGTTGTCCTGAAAAATGACCCGCATCGCTCTCCAGTGCCTTCGTCTGTGCGGCGGTGAGACTGGAGTGCCACACAGGACAGGCGTACTCCAGTACTGTCCGAATCACCGTGACGTAGAAGTACGTCAGGTTATCATTCCCGGTGCCTGATCGTTTCAGCTGCTTGAGCGGTGTTCAAAAAAGAGAAAAAAAACGCGCTCAGAATTTCGACTCGTTTTCGGCGGTGAAATAGTTCGTCGCGCGAAATACTTTTCAAAAATTTAACAATATCGATCAATCCAACCATCCGTCCATCAATCAGTGACTTGCTGTGGTGACCTAATTGAAAATCTTTATTTCACCACGCAACGGTAGCATCATATACACATACAATAATAATACAACAAAGAAACTTAATTAAACTAATTACGAGTATCTTTAATTCACCAAACATTGGTTGCAAAATACGAGCGAACAATAAAAACAAAAAATAAAACCGACGATGAACTAATCACAAAGCTGGCAGGTAACTCAAACATGGCGGCATAGATCAGTGGTTAGACGTTGGTCTCTGACTGGAGGACTTTCCCCAACCTGCGTCTGATCTATGACTGACAGGTGACCAGCCAACTAGGCCAACTCAGCCTTCTATCCCTCCGGGGTCGGTAAATGCATGTATCCATGTAATTGCATGAATTACAAGGGGAGGGGGTAAAAACCATTATACCGCAAGCTGGGATTGCGTGTGGCTGCATAGCCGTGTGTGCGGGCACGGCTGCGGCCTAGGTTCAACGCAGGCTCCTGTCCGTGACACGCTGCGCCGATGCAGTTAACTTGTGGTCCTATATACGTGCTAACTTTACCTTCACTTTACCTAACCTTGCCTATGTAATGAACGTAGACTACTTCAAGATCCATTTTAAAGTGTCAAAAACAGAAGGGGTCGCTGTAATAAAAACGTGTTCAGTTGACGATGGAACGAGTCGACGGATAACGCTAAAATAACACTGCTCGCCGATGCATTCCAGTTGAAAATTCCCTAGGTGCAATTAAAATAACATAGACACCTGACAAAATCTTGCGGCGGCAAGTAGCGCTGTATAAATCCGATTATTATTGTTGTTTTATAGTTATTCTCCTCGTTGATTCTGAAAAAAAACAGCAGATAAAATTATTTATTCAGTGGACCTAGCAGTAGTTTTTACTTAGGCCACTATAAAAATTAACTGATTAACTGATTAACTGATTTAACAGCTATGCGATGACAAATAATTATATTTATGTTTTTGTGCATGCTTGCTACCGGAATTCGGCGAATACAGACTTCCAACATATACGTTTAGCCGCACCTCGGTGGCGGTGGCGGAGTGTCCAAATCGTCGTGGTGACGCGGCGGACTGTCCCGGCGTGGTTGAAGCGCCGGTGACGGACGGCCAAAGACGGAGGACGGCAGGAAGACGGGCTGACGCTGGTGCGAAGACTGCGGTGATGGCGACGGCCGAACAGCGTCGTCTAAGGCGGCGGCGGCCGCCGCCGACGCCGAGGTCTCGTTCCCGGGCTTGTCCAGCGTTGTCGAAGCTATCGAGCACCTGCTGGTCGCCACTCTGGAGTCGGCGTCGTCGTCGTCGGCACAGCCGGCCACAGCCTTCTCTTCTATTAGCAAGTAAGTAAGTAAGTAAGTAAGTAAGTAATAATAATAATACCCAGGACGATATTTATAGTGCTCTCTATACGGCGCCAGCCATATGCGAAAGTTCACTTTGGGTCATCTGGACGAAAGTCGGTCAGCGCCAGGTGGCCGACCAACTCGTAGGCCAGGCTGCAAATCTAACCTTTGAGTCCGCCTGTATAGGCTGCTATAGACCGAACATTCACCCATCGCCATTTGTATTATTACTCAACCATGAGGTTGATACTCATTTACCGACCCTCGAAGAGCGGAAGGCTGAGTCGACCTTGGCACTGCGATCAGTGTGCCGCCCGTGCCCAAAGTTGCGTGTCGCAGTGATTTTCGTGAGAATCACAAACTTTTTGCCTGCAGTACGATTCGATCCTGGGACCTCTCGCGCCGCAGGCAAGCGTGCTGCCACTAGACCACTGCGACCTGCAGTAACTAACTAACTAAGTAACAATATTCGTTTTACGGCGATGTGAAACAATTAGATATCTAGATACAATACAATACGCTTTATTGTCCAGCATGGCAGCCAAAGGCTGGATTAAATATAGTACAATATAGATATAACAGCACACACAAAAAAGCAGTTCAAGAAATGTCATACCGGTTACTGATATTGGCTAGTCCGTAGGGAATGAACGAATTTTGTTAGTCTTCGCAATTGTTTAGTAGAACTACAAATCTATAAACAAGTTCTGTTTAAGAAAAAAGTACAATATTTTTCTGTATTTACATGTACAGTTGATTATTACAGATGTCATACACATGGTGCACAAGAGCCCAAACATGAATACCAAACTTTAAAAAATACCAGAAAAAGCAAATAAACGTTTAAGTAACAAGGGATTACGGGAGTCCAGATCCCCTCAGGATTTTGGCCAGGGGGCCGTTTCTGTACCAACGATCCACAGACTCACATGCATTGTATGCTACATAAAAAGTAATGTATAATTGTACATGCCTAAATTTTGCATTGGCTATGCTGTCCGACATCTTATGACGAATAGACGTTACTATGAACGTTACCATAAACCGTAAGGGGTGCTTCGTTTCGGGGCACCCTATGTAATTCTCGTGAGGAATCGCGAACTACTTCCGGTTTCTGTCTGCGTTGTCCTCTGCAAACTGTGAACGCTGGGGACATTCATAACAGCGGCGATTAATGGTATTTGTTCGACCACTGCGCCAGCAGGAACGCAACTTCACTGGTCTATATACCGACTCCCGACCTGCAAGTAAGTAAGTAAGTAAAAAGATCGATTATAGTGTCTTGAATGACGAAGTCACTGTGCAGCCACCACAGGGGATTTGGGGTGAGGGAGAATGACTGAAGATATGGGTTTTCAAACATTTCCTAAAAAACAGACACTGACCACGCCGACGTGACGTTCAGTATGGGTCGGTGACATGGGATGGCGCAGTGTGGCCGACGAACTAAATACTAAAATAAACTGGACAAAGACTGCTCACTGCACGCATACAAACGCGATTGTGCCAACAGATGGAAATGGGTCATCTTTCGTGACCTATGACCCACATGACCCATGACCCACTGACCCATT
>Ga0056115_1001631_pt1 | contig 10884 bp, 11 predicted proteins | sample WorMetOlspDAHAB1_FD_77007 | JGI IMG/M metagenome (GOLD analysis project Ga0056115, IMG submission 77007) | Marine gutless worms symbiont microbial communities from Max Planck institute for Marine Microbiology, Germany - Olavius sp. DAHAB.1 ... | reverse complement strand
CAACAAGCAATGCGAGATGAGGGGGTTATTTATGTCGCTGGTCATCCACTACTGAATAGGAGATGTACAAGACTGCCAGGGTGTATCCGCCTCCGAAATGACCTATATTGTGTCGAGTGGGGCATTAAACCCTACTCACTCACTCACTGTGAGCCGATATAGATGCTGTTCAGTGCAAGTTGCTGAAATTAGTTGCCGATTTTGTGGCAGATGATATATTCAACAAACTGACCTCCAAAGTCTTTGAAGATTGATATATTAAATGTTCTGCTGAATATGTTTATGAGAATAATGTACAATGGCAACTGTCAGTATATCTTCAGTGTTTTCTGTTGATAATGTGTGCTGTGTTTGGAATATTGAGTCTGTATGATCAGTGTCTGTTAACATTATCATTCACAGCTATGTTTTAGTGTCTGCTGAATAGGCAGTTGGTTTCTCACACACTGTCTCGATTGTGCGTTAATAATGCAATAACGAGTGATTTATTTGTTTTTAAATAGATCATTTGACATCTTGAGTTAATCTGAGTTGGTGGTGTGTTTGTATTTGTTAGCATCGGCTAAAGACCGCTTCCAAACTTTACCTAATCTGTGTCGGGTGGGCACAGTGAAACTCTGCTCGCTTTGGGTGGGCATAGTGACACTATTCACTCGGACATATCAGCATGTGCTATCGTTCGGCAATATTATACGCTGGTGTCTGATTGAATTGTTTTCTATTGTGTGTTGTAGTACGTGCTGCATACTTTCGGAGAAGCTCGTTCAACATCTTGGTCGCATGAGCCATACAGAGGTATACTGTCTGCACTCGAGCACACTAGCCATGCAATGAGAGGATACTCTCATAATGTTGAATAAATGTGACATAATGTTGCACTTTGTGCTGTGCTGTTTCAGTTGATTGGTGTCTAGCATTGTGTCGGCAGTGGTAATAGTGCACTAGATGCATGAGGAAGACTGTTTGTGGAACTGCATGGTCCCACAGTGTCAAGCATGCATCCGTTCGTTGGTTTTAAGTCGGGTTAAGGCGTTAACAGTCGGGTTAAGGCGCTGGCTGTTAACTTGAGTTGGCCATCCAGCCGACATTGGTGGCTCAAAGATGATACATAGGATGAGCTCCTTCACAACAGACTCTATACTGTCTCTGCAGAATCTTCTTCTGTAAAATATCAACTCGTTTTAACCAACAGTTATGTCAATGCATTATCTGAATTTGACAGCAGCAATACCAAGAGGGAGGGAAAATTATGAGAACAGTTTGAAGCAGTACGAATACTAGATATTCTTTGAAAGTTTGTGAGTTGCTGCAGCGTTTGTGGCACAGAGTCGATGTCTGGTGTTGCAATCATCAAAAACATGCAGGTTTTTTTTCTGAAGTTGTTTGGCGAGTTACATCCAGTCTGCATTTGTAGCTCGCGATGGTATGCCGCCGAGCTGTTGAGTGGTTAGAAACTACATGGTGCCTCAAAAAATTGCACTCGAACTTGTGACGTTGAAGAAATTTGCAAACCGGTTGAGATTTGACAGATTTATGGTGAAATTTCTCGGTGCATTTTTCGAGACTCTTGTACATTCGTTGTTGTTGCTGATGCAGGTGGAATTCTGGACACGCCAGCTAACGGTCCTGCGCCTCTTCCGTGGGACATTCCCGTCTCGCCTCCGGAGAAGTTTAAGAATGCCACGGTTTACGTTGAAGTCCCTCACACTGCATCGGTGAAGGTCGGTTCACGTCGCTGTCACATATGTAAGCATCTCCTCTTCGGTGGTTATAAGTGTGGACAGTATCAAAGCAGCCGCATATAAAATGGAAAAAGTGCCGGTATTCCGAGATATTATTTTGTTTTTGACAGTAAATTAAGAATTGGGCGGTGAAGTTTGTAGCAGAAAGCACAACTGGTTTTTTTTCAGTGTTTCTTGTATATTTCGTGTTGGACGTTTGTAGCAGTCTGTCGTAGTTGATCAGATGAAGGCGAGACATGAGGTTAGAGCAAATGAGAGGTGCAAATTTGCCAAAAACTTTCGAGTGAAATAATATGGAAAGCAGTTGAAATGTATCAGATCAAGTCAAAAGTCTGTAGTTATATGTGACGTCGCCTGGTTCTACTGCTGCAATTGTTGTTTGTTTTGGTACGTGCGCACGAGATTTTCACAATCGTATTTTGCTGTGTAAATAAGCCTGTGTCACTGCTGTTTGCTTTTTTTAGTTTTTTAATGTTTTGCTGTATTTTTTGTGCGAGTCAACATCTATATGTTTTCTGTATGTTTCAGCCATGTTTCAAGTGCTATGGTATGGGACGCCTGCGCTGCCATCACTGCTATGGTCGAGGCCATGTCAGTAACTATTTTACATAACTGGATATTTGTAGAAAAACGCTTTTACTAACACCATTTAAAAACTGCTGTTACAGTAACTCATTTACACTTCCTTGTATTTTTTTTATTTCGTAAGCACTTAGAAGTGACAGGGTTTTGTTTTTGAGTGTTTTTTTTTGTAATTTAATGGTTTGCAAAAAGTGGATGGACTTTGGTTAAAACGTGCTTTACGTGCATCAAATTGAACAAAACTAACTATTGAGGGTTTGCAAGAACGGAAAAATTGTGCCGATGTATTGTTGCACAGATTCTGTAAGGAAAGCACTGTAGTACTAAAAGTTTGTAGTTGCAACAGATTCATACTGTTTATATTGCAAATTTGTGATGAATACAGCGGTTTGTCAGAAATGGAGGCATGAGCTAGTATTTTCTTGAAAATCCAAGACTGTTAAGCTTTGTCGTCAATTTAACCATCGACGTACTAAACTGTCGGATGTTACAATGGCATCAGTAAACATAGCACTCAGTTCTGAATGTACACTTTTTTTGTACAGAGTATTATGTTTTTGTATCGAAATGGCATACGTGTACATAGTTGACCAGTAGAATTGGCGATGAATTTCTGGTGTCGTGGTGCTGAAAAAATCCTAGAAAAGTCCTGCATTTTTTATTGCATAATTTGAGTGGGAAGTTGATGATCAAATTGCAGTTGAGTTGGTCTGCCTATGATGGCAGTGAAAACGCGTGCTGTTTATGTTTACTGAATTGTTGGCAGACTCGCTGTTCATGCATCAACGGATACCACGGAGTTGGAAAAGATCGCAGAAGATGTGGCTTCTGCCATGGAAGTGGACACCGCAGGTTAGTAGTGGTGTGTGTGTGTGTGCGTGTCTGTGTGTGTGTGTATATGTGGTCTATAGTAGTCTTTAGTGGTTGGAGTGTTAGACTGGTGATCAAGAGGTTGCAAGTTAAACTCTCACCCAGTGCGTTGCCGAATACAGATGCGGGCGAGCTGGTGACGCACCAATGTGTCTCTGTCACCAAGCAGCATTACTTTGTTCCGTCGGCCAAAAAACGTGGCTGTGTCAACAGGTGTACTTTTTCAGAGGTATAACGTATGACGTCGCTATGCGCACATTGGTGGCTGTTTTTTCCGTTAATTGTGTCTTTGAAATTTACTGATTTGTACGTATTTCCTGGAGTGGTAGGTTTCTCAGTTTTGCCTTAGTGAGCCAACGCTACTGTAGGTCTCCCCAGGAACTAAGTAAGTAAAACGTGCGTTTAGCGCCGAAGTCTGGTGACAGCAAGGGCGCATCTGTGGAAATGTTGCATAGGGCTGGAAGAAGCGAGATTGAAACTAACGAGTCTTAAGATGACGTGTAAAAGTTGCGAGCGGCTCGTAGCCATGAGCATGGGCTAAAGACCAATTTCCACGTAGCTCAACACGACAAGACACGCTATCTAGCTAATGTATTTTGGCCCAGGAAGATTTGTTGTGCACAGCAAGTCTTGTGTCAAACGTGTTAAATGACACATCGAATGTGTCAAAGTGAGTCGCAAACTTTGTCGAATAGTCTCGTACCACATTGCATGTTTTCGCTTTTTATATTCCGGTCGGGTACGCAAAATACTAAACTAGTACAAGGGATCACCATCACTTCTTCGTCCGCCATGTTGGAACAAGTGCGACACGTTACGTTTCAACATGACAGGACATGTCGTGTCATGTCCAGCGAAGTGGAATTTGGGCCTGAGTCGTAAGAAGACTGCTGCAGGTGTGCTGTTTCATTTCTCCTAACCTTGCTGGTGTCGCAGCATTGAAGAGGCCACTGACAAGTTGGAGTAACCTTTGTGCATTTTTGACTGGCAGGTGTTCATGGTGTCATGGTCATGGACATGTCTGCTGTAAGGTGTGTCAAGGCTGTTGTCAAGTCAAGTGGTACATTAAGCTCACCATTGTCTGGTCAGTTGTCTGCTGTTGCTTCGCTCAATGTAGTGATATTTCACACAGAGTTTCAAGTGTGTAAGTTGTTGCGTAAACGCTTGTTGTTCGAATACTGTAGTACCAATTTTACCATGTTTAATGCAAACTCTGTTGTGTACTACGAGTACAGTTTCCATAATAAATAAATTATATAAGTAAATAATGTTGAGCATTGAGCCCCGGTGCATTTATTTTTTCCTTATTTATGTAGCAATTATAACTGTATTCACAAGGTGCCTCAAAACCCACCTGTTCCCAGTTTCCTACAGCAACCGACAAACAATGCGGCTGAAGCATTGTCTGAATGCCCATGTAGTGACTCTGCTGTGCTGTGGTGCCTTATAAATCATCATGCTGTTAGCATTACTAACGTTTGCCGTGGATGCATGCAGGACTGACCACATGGATGACTACATCCTGGAAAGAACGGCAATGCCTGATGAGAACATCCGCAAGGCGAACGGCGAAACGGTGTTTGAAGAAGAACGGCCAATGGTCTGTGTGTGTGTTCCGTTGCCCGTCTCTTCAGTCTGACTGCTAGACGAGTCGCTCCGAGTTAATTCTTTTGTAAGGGGCGTAGTGGGTTCCTAACACGATGTTTTTCACTGACCGCAATGCCTGAATACACTGGAGGTTTTGTAGGCATTTGTTACTCGGCAGTCAGTGCTCGTACCAGATTTGTTAGCTGCCTCCGTGCGTCCGTACAAAGATTTTGAGTTAAGTTAGTTAGTTTAGATAGTTAGTAAGGCGTTTAATAATGCAGTGCCAAAATTTACTTATAAACGTCGTTATTTTTATAATCTTTGTTTGAACTTTCTGCTATGCCTTCTACACGTGGAAAGCTGGCCATGTTGTAGTTGTGTGTAAATTCAGGAATTGATATAAAGGGAACTAAACAGATACGTCAGTCTCCAGAGATGTTGTCCTTGTCCTTAAGGACTAATTTCGAGTCCTAATCCTTGCACGTTCACTCCTTGTCCTTGTGCCTGTCAGTGTCATTGCAAATGTATGCAATTCGTGCCTCTGGACTGGCATAGGAAAACGTGTTGAATAGAAAACAGTTCGGATGTCATAAAACTGTGGTCAAATATATTTGAGCGAGAGATGCTGTGTTGGCTGCTAGTTGGAGTTGGCCTTCCAGCTGATGGGCTGTTTGCCTACAGCTCATAATTGGGTTTAACTGTTGCCGCATAAAGCACCATAAAGGGGATGTGCTTTTTCGCAATGGATTTTTCTGACTGTGTGTAAATTTTCTCGTCTTATTGCGTGGTTGGTCTGGGAAAAGTGCTTTTGCAAGCATGTGCATGCACTGGTGGTTTTGCAGGTGCTAGCAGTGAACCACTGTTCAGAGCAAGTGATCAACCGCGCGTCGGCTGATCTGGTGCAGAAACATCGGACGCAGTTCGTTTCCGAGAGAATCCTCGCTCAGGCAAGCAGCGATCGTCATCTGCGATATTTACATTAGAGAGCTGCGTGGGGACGACAATTTATCCCTTCCCATCCGTCCCCGCATACTTGAAATCCATCCCAAACCGTCGCCGCTGAGCCCTGTTCCGATCCCCATCCATCTCCACACAAATTGCTTCTATCCGTATTACCGCACATTACAGCCTGTCCCCATTTCTGTCCCGGTGTCGTCAAATATTGCTGAGACCTGTCAAAGTTGAAAAATACTCATTTGCCGCAAAACACCGAAAATACGACACTTTGAAATCGAGCAGTGTTCAGCAAATGGTGCAATGTTGGCTGACACAAGAAAGATGCTTGGAGGCAATGTCAAATGGCTCCAGCACAAGCAGCAGTGATTGAGCAGACGTAGCAGCTTCCTATTTGTTTTGTCTTCAGTTGCATCGACTACCACGGGATTACCGCTGACAACCAGGTCCGCTACCGCGGTAACCCCTCAACAAGGTGCTCCATCCCCGCGGTATTACCGCAAGATTTACGGGGAAATCCGCGGTTTCCGCGGAATTATCGACGTCCCCATTACCGTGCAGCTCTAATATACACAAGCTAGTGTGGCTCGACTGTTGTCGAGAGGCCACGCGTTCAAGTCTCGCCCATTGCGCTGTCGACGGACGATCACCCTGGATGAGGCACTGCGGCACACAGCCATCGGTGTGTCACAGACTTGCAGCTTCATACCAGCCAGTCCTGTGAGAGGGAGATTGGAACGCAGCCTGCAGTCTTACAAGGACTGCGGATTCTCTTTTCCCTGTCAAGTATGTACTTTGCAGTTGGTAACTGAACGTTCTGTTATCATCCTGCCTTGTTCGGATTGATTGAATGAGTTGTGTGCTAAAACGTCGCAGTTGGTTCTTACGTTGGAGTATGTCTCGTGTGCAGCGTCACTGTATCCGCGTGGTTCCGGTGACCGAGGTGGCGTCATCCTGGAAAAGCAAAGAGTTCACCTTCTTCGTCTACGGTCTGGACTGTCTGGTGTACACGGCCGACTATCCGCAGACGTGCTGCTGGGGCTGCAACATTCTGTAGAGCAGCTGCAGCCTCGCCGTCCGTCGAAACTTCGATGTTTCGGTTGTCTTGCGTACTTCCTGCTTCTTCTGTAATATCGTAGTTTGCTCTTTTTTTATTAATTTTCTGTCAATCGGTCAAACTGAGAAATATATTCGTAGCACATCAGTCCTGTACCTAGCATATGCACGGCCGTATTTAAGGGAGTGAGAGAGGGGGGAGGTGGGACGGGCACAGGGGAGGCCCAGGCTTCCCTTCAACAGATGGCTTTCCACTAAACCACTCCAGTTTCTCTCTCCTGATAGTTGACTACAAAAGAACTAAGTCATTATTTAATACTTTATAAAATCTTTTCGGATAATAAGCTATTAATATTAAAACTCAGTAATGCATTTTCTTAATCATAAACCTTTTACAGCCTCCCATCCAGTGACCCCCCTAGCTGGCGCAGCAGGGCCCCAGCTAAATCCAGCCCTGCCCTGAGCATATGTGTAGCATTACGTTAATGTTTCCATCCGCTATGCTGGCCTATATTCACTACGCCTTATGTAGCCGCCTAACAGCATTATGGCGCTTGATGACTTTCGTATTATTATCATTACGCTATCTGTACTTTGATGATTATTTGGGATTTTTTTGGTTTCGCTGTTGAAGTTTTTTGGTTTACTGAACTGATTCATTATGGAGTCGTGCAAGATGACATATGTCGTTCGCCCATTGATGCAAAACTTATGCCTGCTGAGACTTCTCACTTTTTCCGCTGTTAAACTCTACGGGTATCCAGAACATATTCGTCAAAACATTTAAAAAAAATTTTTTCCTACCTCATAATTCTTGCTCAGGATGTTATCTTGTTTGAATTTTGTGTGTGTTTGCGACGCTTTGTATTCTATTGTATGCGATGTAAAACGTGCGTCTGACAGACAGTTGTTTACAGTATAATTGTCCTAGCTATAAGGCATATGTCCTGCGATAGTTTTATCTGATTTCTTGTTTTTATTTCTTGCGCACGTAATTTTTTTGCCATTTTATTCAGGACTGTTGCATTTGTTGGCGAATTCGGCAGCCGTGAAGCTTTTCAGTCGATGGATAGTTTTACTTTTGGCGTTATTGACAATAATCTGATGTCAAGGCGGTTGCCTTGACATCAGATTATTGTCAATAATTTTTGCATTGAAAACAGCACACATCAACTTAAACACTGTTCACCTGCAGAATCTTTGCAAAGTCCCAGAGAGTCCGCTGTAAATAATAGCTTGATAGTGATCGTGTTTCTGTCTCGGCTTGACTTGGTTTGGTTATACAGCCATAATATTTCAGAATATTTAAGTGTAGTAGCATGTCTGACATATGGTTCGTTAGATCTATGTTTGATCTAGAGACTAGAAGCCATTGGAGCTCTGTTGGAACGTAGGCAGGGTAATTTTATTTCTAGATAATTATCGTTGTAGTGTCATTTGCTGATGCTATTCTTCGTTGCATGTAGTTGTGCTTAGGCTTAGTTAGTTCTTGCTCTTTCTGTTTGCTAACCTGCGTTTTTGATACGAATAAACATAAACATATATATATATATATGTATATGTATACATGTATATAATAATCGCGAGTTTAGCCGAACTACTTTTCGCCGTAAATGCTGTAGTAGTAGTTGCTGTAATGATTTTGTTTTTCTGCCATTTGCACTCTGGTGGCTTGCTTGTCGTTCGACATAATCGCGACGTATTTTTCTAGTTGGTCCTTCTCGTGGTTGTGGCTTGACGTGTTGTGTTGTGTGAACTGAGAATATTGTGGGCCTTAACTTATACAACTGCACCTTGTTCAATCTACTTGTAGATGAACTATTTTTTTCTGCACATGTATACTGCAACGTACTACCAGTCTGTTTGCTGTTATAACCAGGGGTTAAATTGGGCCGGATCTCCGCTCCGGCACCTCTTATTTGAGATCCACCACCTCTAATCTGGGATCCGCTGCCGCCAAATGGAGATCCGTCACCTAAATGTTAATGTTGGGATCCACCGCCATTAAATTAAACGCGTGAAGTCCCATATATAGGTCCGGCGTATCCCGGTATAAGGCAGATCATTGCGAAAGTACAAATGTCAATAAACAAAAAATTGCTCAATAATCGTTGCGCCAGAGACGAGTGTAGTGTGTATATGCACTGGCGCAACATGCTGCATCATATTTCTTACAGATATATGCGTTTAGATTGATCGGATCGCGAGTATGCATACACTATCAAAAATAGGCATAGGTTTTCCCATATACGTTTATGGGTGCCTCGTATAGCAAACCCTATTGGGTAGGAGTTTATACCTATTTTTAGGGTAGGATATTTATTCCTTATTGAAAGGGTAGGATTTATACCCTAATGGTGGAACTTCAAACCTTAGCGGACGCACATAGGGTAGGAATTACATCGATAGCCTACAAATTATGACAGCAGCCTACTGTTTGACAGCAACACACAATGCCTAAGCTTGACGTGGATGCAACAGTACAGATGGGAGAACGGAGCAAGAGAAGTTCTCACAATATTGCTTTTGTTCCTCCAGCCACCTCTGAATGGTATGGCCAACAGTAACAAATAATATAACAATATACAGGGTGGCCCAAAAAGTAAGCCACTATCAACTGATCAAAAAATCGCATTAAATCCTGCCAGTGAGATTATATTTATTTGTCAAATTGAAGTATAAATCAAGCACTATAATATTATTAGTTGGTATTAGATACTCTACGCATGACCTACTTTCTGACCTAAATAACTGCCTGACCCGCAAACTAGCGATATGCGTCATATACGGTAAATGATCAGCGCTTCCTCTGGCATCAGCTCGCCTTAGCAAGCTGTGAATTCTATAAACGATTTTTTAGATGGAGAATTGGAGATTTATGTAAAAATTTATTTTATTTCTATCTTTTCTCTGTTTTTCAGACATGATTTTAGAATATGCGTTGATTTTACCCGTATCGCAGCTTCAAACACCGCAAGTGATGACGTGGCTTACTTTTTAGGGCCACCCTGTATAATACAAGATGTAACAATGTAAGGTGCGGCTATAGGTACACAGTGGTTAGGGCGTTGGACTTGCAGTTGGAGATCGCTGGTTCAATCCCTGCCGCTGCACTGTCGAGTGCATACAGCCACATAGACCTCCAATCGAAATATTTTACAGGTTTTGAGTAGGGAATAATGAGTGGTCAACCAAATAGAGATCCACCACCTCTGGCTGAGCAATTTAATCCCTGGTTATAACCCAACGTGTAAATATGATCAACGTAATGTTCTGGGAGATTTGTTCTCGAGAGCTCAAGTCGTTGTGAGTGATTAAGAATTGCGTGACTGTCAGCTTGACTGTTGAGCCTGCGGTGAAAGTGCCTCTGATAGTGGCGTAACCAGGAATTTGAGACGGGGGTGCGTAAGGTCGTTCAAGGTCGAGCCAGTTACCCAGTCGGCTTTTGGTCACCTCCTACTACTTGGCTATTCTATTAGTATAACGTACGATCGAGCACGGGCAGGTTTTATGTACAGGCCTAAAAAATAACTAAGAAATCCGGTACAAAAAAATTGCGTATTTTCCTGACAGCGTCCTACTCTGCTTGTACGTCTACGCCTCTGGCCTCCGATGACACTTTATACGCTTCTATCAAGTATCATCATTAAATCGTATTAAAAACAAGTCATTAAGGCTAAATTTTTCATCGAATTTTACTACAAAATGAGCACAGGAATATAATAAGTCTGTATTAAATATTCTATGTGTGACATAATTTGCTGTGTTTGAAACTGCGATACGGGTTAAAACAACGCATCTGACAAAATCATGTTTGAAACCAGAAATAAAAGAAATGTTTACATAAATCTCCATCCAAGAGGTCGCTTGCTAAGACGAGCTGATGCCAGAGGAAGCGCTGACATCAGTTACTGCATCTGACGCATATCGCCAGTTTGCGGGTCAGGCATACTTATTGAGGTAAAAAAAGTAGGTCATGCAGAGAATATCTAACACTAGCGAATATTATAGTGCTTGATTCATCCTTAATTTGACGAATAAATCTAATCTCACTGACAGGCTTTAATACGATTCAATACGATTTTTTGATCAT
>Ga0056115_1001629_pt1 | contig 10891 bp, 10 predicted proteins | sample WorMetOlspDAHAB1_FD_77007 | JGI IMG/M metagenome (GOLD analysis project Ga0056115, IMG submission 77007) | Marine gutless worms symbiont microbial communities from Max Planck institute for Marine Microbiology, Germany - Olavius sp. DAHAB.1 ... | reverse complement strand
TTTTCTTAAGTGAAAAGAAACAAAATCTTCTAAATCAACCGGGCAGAAAGAATCGCCATTTAGCAATAAAAAATTATCAGATTGAATTAACGACTCAGCATTTTTGACTGCCCCGCCTGTTCCAAGGGGATTTTCTTCGATCGATAAGATAATTTCCTGCTTAAATCCAGCTTTTTGATAGTATTTGCTAAGATACTCTGCCAGGTGACCGGCACAAAAAATGAATCGGCTGTACCCAAAAGATGCAACGTACTCTATAAGTATATCTAAAAAGGGCCGGCCGTCAATATCAGCCATCGGTTTAGGACGATCATAAATAACAGATTGCAGACGCGTTCCTTTTCCGCCGACAAGTATTACTACATCCATGTTAAGTTGATGATGTGACATCGCTATCAATAAAAATCCTGAGTTGAATACATAATAACTTGACTACCCAGGTTATCAAATATAAAGGAAACGTGAAGCAGGCCCGTTAACTTTTCTATCACTTTTTGCTGATTTTCAGGAGGAACAAATAATATAAGAAATCCACCGCCACCAGCCCCGCATAATTTGCCGCCAATAGCACCGGCACTCAATGCGGTCTCATACATATCATCGATGTTGGAATTGGATATAAGGTCAGTAAGTTCCCTTTTGATCATCCATGATTGATGTAGTAGTTTTCCGAAATCGTTTATATTATCTTTGCTGCCGTTTAAGATTGAACAAGCCTCGTCGACAAACCCCTGCATTTCTTTAAGCTCTCGAATTTTCTGCGGCGTAAGTTTTATCTGCTCACATGCAATTTCTGATGCGGTGCGGGAAAATCCAGTAAAAAATAATAACAAACTATCTTGAAGAAGATCCTTCTTCTCTTCAGAAATAGTCATGGGGTTTACGAAAAATTCTCTGGTACCACCAAACTCTATCTTGTTTAACCCACCGAATGAGGCGACAACTTGATCTTGAGAGCCAACGCTTTCGCAAACAATGGTTTGCTCAACATGAATTGCTTCACGAGCTAAATTTCTTTTGGTTGTCATTTTGCCCTGCAATGCATAAAGGGCATTTAAAAATCCGACCGTGAAGGATGAACTGGATCCAACCCCCGATCGAGCCGGAATATCACTTGTATGAACCATTTCGATGCCTTTTTCAATTTTACTCAATTTCAGGCATTCTCTAACGGTGGGATGTTGAATTTCAGAAATACGATTCGTTTCTTCACGTTTTGAATAACGAATACGATAAGCATAATCAAAAAAAGGCGGCAAATATCTGCAGTTTATATAACAATATTTGTTTATTGATGAACTTAATACGGCACCACCATGCTCCTTATAAAAAACTGGATAATCTGTTCCGCCGCCAAAAAACGAAATTCGAAAAGGTGTCCTGGTTATAATCACCGCAAATAATCCCCCCATTTGATAAGCCAGTTTGAAGATTTATAAAGGTAGTCATTGATGGGCTCTTTGACTTTTATACAAAAATAGTGTTGTATTTTACTCTCGGTAAAGCCCATTTTCCTGCAAACACCGTGCAACAGGCCGTCGGGTAATGTTTGAATGGTTATCACATCCACATCTTTTCCAAGGCCTGAACACGCACAACTAAATAAACGCTTTAGTCTTTCTTCCTGAAGGTCTTCCGGTTCAAAATCGACTATATCGCCATATCTTATTTTGGTTTCCTTATCGTAATATTTGCTGATAATTGCAAATTCATCGGAATCCATGTTGACCATATCATATGATTGGCGAGGATGCGCTATGAACCGCCACCGTCGAAATTCATGATCGGCCAAAAACATTAATGTATTGCCCTGGTCCAACTCGAAGCTTTTAAATTCCGTATCGACAGTAATCGGAGTGCTGGTGTAGCCGTTATCATCAGCAGGTTCATTGGAGGGGCGGATCATGGTGCTAATCGTATCAATGGTTTTAAAATCAAAATTCTTCTCAAGGGCTTTCACCCCAATTTGATTAGTTAAACAGCAAAATAAATCGATATCCTCGAAATAGTTCAGCGCTTTATCGCCCAGTTTTTTAAATAGGCCTTTTCCCCGCCAGGCACTATTAACAAGTAATCCCATTAACACACCACAATTTAAATTGTTAATGAGTTTTCTTTTTAGCACAACGAACATGCCGACCAATTCGTCTTTGTCGATTGCGCAAAAAGTAACTGAAGGAATCCTATTCCACCATTTAAAAAAATAAACTGATTTGGGTGGAATTGTATTCGAATTAAACAAATACATCATCCCGGGTATATCATCCGCAGTCGCTTTTCTAATAAGCAAACCCATTGTTATTTTTTATCGGCTTCCAATCCTTCATCTCGTCTGGAAACAACAGGATGCTTTATCGGCCACCATATATCCAGCTCGGGATCATTCCATAATAGTGTAAATTGACTGGCTCGATTATAGTAAGTCGACTGTTTATAATGAAATATTGCTTGCTCGCTGAGGACAAGATGTCCGTTTCCAAATTTGGGTGGGATTAGGATCTGAAGCCGGTTTTGATCGGATAATACAAACGCCTCCCATTGCTTATACTGCGGCGATTCCTTATCCCAATTTACGACAACCAGATAGAACCTTCCTAGAAGACAGGAGACAAGCTTCCATGTCTCGCGGTCACCATGAATTCCGCGCAGAACGTCTTTTGCAGACGTTGAAATATCGTCCTGTACATATTTTACATCTATTCCGGCATCTTTATATTTTTTGCCGTTATACAGCTCGATATAGGTTCCCCTGAAGTCTTCGAAAATAGTTGGGGGTTTTATTTGCAAGACCCTATCCAGTTTAGTTTTGGTTACCTCCATAATATATTCCTTCCCGTCGTCTGACCAAAATATTCATAACAGTGTATAAGATTCTAAATTTAAGGCTGAGTCTCATTTAGATCTATGACCATCTTGACAAGCTGCCTTTGAACCTCTTTTTTCCCGTTTTTTCTGTCACAATCTCTCAGGAATTTGAACATGTCCGAGTAAAGATTTGCTGGGAGTAATTCTGTCTGTCTGAAACCGCACTTTTTATGAAGTAGAATCGAAGCCAAATTATCCGATACTACTTTAACATGGAATCTTTCCAGGCCCAACAAGCGTGCCTGCTCAACTATCATTCTTTGCAAAATGTAGCCCAACTTTTTGTTTAAAAATTCATCACGGACAGCAATCCCACTTGTAACCTGCTCCGTACTGAATCTTTTCAATAAACCAAATCCAATAACCCGTTCGTCCTTAATCATTAATAGAGCCGTCCAGTCATCTTCGCGTTTCCATTTGGAAACTCTTTCCGCCAATTCATCAAAAGATCTCGGCGGTCTGTGAAAAAGTGGATATGGTGCAAAGAGTCGTCGTGGTTTTTCTGATAGTCCCTCCGTGTAAAATTCATATAACCCTCTGGCATTTGCTATATCCAGTTGATACACGGCCACCTTGCCGGTTGATCTGATCTCGAGGGATATATACTTAATCAAATGGTCCGCAAGCTCTATCTCACCCAACATCAATACTTCGGGAAGAGCCTCAAGATTTTGTCGCAAGGTATCTGCTTTATCATTAATAGACATTAATCTTCCCTTTTGATCATGTCTATTGTTTCAAGTAAACTCGCACAGATATAGAGCTCCTGCTCCTCATTTAAAAGCGGATGAAGGGGTGGGCAGAATAATCGTTGGCCGATGTCCTCGGATACCTCAAGTTTTGGCGTGCCACACGTTTTCGCCACATAGGGCCATCGCAGATATGTCGGACGATTCGTTACACTGCACACGATCCCGAATTTATTCTCCATAATTGAAAGGATCTTGTCGCGTTTTTCACCTGACCATTCGGGTTGTACCAATATAGGGTATACATAGTAGACATGTTCACAATCCGGTGGTTCATAGGGCAGGATAATCTCTGACACGTCTCCCAATAGTTTATTCCGGTTATAGGCAACCTTGCGCCGCATACGATTCATTTCATCCAGACGTTCCAGCTGAACGACTCCTGCAGCTGCCTGCACCTTATTCATTCTGTAATTTGAGCCCCAGCCGTATTCTCCGCCGAAATGATTAATATTACGAATCCTCTCAGCAAGCCGGGAATCGTTTGTAGTGATCGCCCCTCCTTCGCCGAGCGTGGTCATCAGTTTCTGACCATGGAAGCTAAAAGCTGTTAGCCAGCCCTTGGCGCCGATTTTGGTACCCCTGTAACCGGCTCCGCAAGCCCTGGCTGCATCGCCAATAATTTTAAGTGGACCATATTTGGCGTGGGGGTTACGTTCTGCTATTTCCAACAATTCATCCATTGGTGCGGACAAACCGGTTAAGTGCACAGGGCATATGGCTCGCGTACGCGGCGTTATTCTTTTCTCTAAATCCTCAGGGTCGACATTTAGTGTTCTGGGATCAATATCACAGAACACGACCTTGCCTCGCTGACCAATAATTGCCATTTGGGATGCTTTATAATTGATAGCCGGCGTGATCACTTCATCGCCTGGTTCCAAATTTAGACACATCATTGCAATATCTAAACCGACGCCACAGCTGGTAATGGCAATGGCATGCTTGGCGTCGCAATACTCCGCAAAGGCATTTTCAAACTTTTCAATATCATCAGAATTTCCGCCGTGCCCAAAACCCTTTGACCAATGCATCGAACTGCGAATAGCTTTAACAACGGCATCAATTTCTGCTTCCGTGTACCAGCTTCCAAAGTTCGGCTCTCCCCACCAGGGAACATCCTTTGGTTCAGGTTTTCCTTTGGAAAGAATCTCTTTTCTTTCAGCTGATTCAATCATTGAACACCCCGTTTAAAATAATAAGATGTTATTTTTGATAATTACGCGCGGGAAAATTAGCAGTCATTAGATGCCTGATTAAATACCCTGAACAAGATATCAAACTCACAGATTTTTTGAGGTTTTGATTAGCGACTTGGCTTGACCGAATAAATATAGGCGCCTCTCTTATTGCCATACCAGATTACCTCACGGCACCAATCCTCCCACGACTTCCATCGATGAGTTGTTCTGTCAATTATGTATTCAAATTCACCCGTTTCCAATCTAGATGATTCGCCCTTTAAGGTTGCCTGATAAATTTCCCATATATTGCATTGACTTTTTATTCGAATATCATCATTTATAAATGGTTGTTTCAAAACCGCACGGTTCATGCGGACAGCGCTTGAGATAACTGCAGGATCGAAGGTTTCGGTATGAACTTTCACCAGCGAGAGTAACCGCTCCTCTGCTACCATATAAAAATTATCTATCTGCCCTCCTGCGCTCATATTAATCAGAAGAAGTTCATCGGGAAACCATGTGATATTCAACCATTCTCCTGACTTGCTGTATTCACTGCCCCCGTTCTGAATGCTTATAGCTTTTTCCTCGAAAACAGACACGATATTGCCCAGAATATTCTGGTCATCATCCCTTTTCATGAAAGTTTCAATGAGGTCCTTGTATGATATTCCGTATACCTTATGAATCACTATAAAGGGAATCTGTAATAGCTTATCGAAATGCAGCAGTGATGCCATCCATGAAAACACCCTCGCTTTTATCCATTCTTTTTCTGGCATTGTTTCAGTGCCGGTTACAAGACTCTGATGTTCTTTCATATTTTCGGTTGTATCCAGGGATGAATGGTGGGGTGCAAGTTCTGTCTCGGTAACGGTAAAACTGTGCTCTTTCTGGAAAGCCGGCTCAGCCATCAGTGTATTCTCAAGAATTGTCAAATTGATAAACTGAATACGATTGTGCTGACCATTCTCAATGATTTCCGACACTCCACTGGAAAACGATCTATACGATTCACCCGGCAGACCAATAATGAGATCCGTAAAAGTAGGAATATCACTCTTGGTGAAGATATTTTGCAATTCTGTATATGTTTTATTATCGATATTGCTTCTCTCGATATATCTCAGGGTCGTATCATTCAATGACTGCAGAGCAAGGTTAACACCCTTTTGGAGGCCGGCATCGTTTAGAATCTTTTGCAGTTCAAATATCCGCTCTTTAGAATTTTTTGTATTTTGAACCGAAAAAGCTTTTGGGTAACCGGATGACTTTTTAATGTCGGCAACCTTTTTTGCTATATCTAAATCTCTTTTAAGTATTCCGAGATTGGCATCACAACAGAAGACGAACTCAATCTTGTTTTCGCTGATCCATTCCAACTCACGATAAATTCTATCCAGATCGAATTGCTTGACCTTACGCTCCGATTTCTTCCCCCAATAACAAAAAGCACATGTAAAAGGACATCCTCTGTTCGTTTCAATCCGGCCCTGCCATATTTCTTTCGGGTTTTGTTCTACAAGTTCATTAAAAATGCCGGATAAATATGGTGAAGGGATTTCGTTGATGTCCTGAATAGTTTCTTTATATTCATTTACTAAAATACTGTTATCAGGGTTTCGAACTGCTATAGATGGTATGTCATTCCATGTTCTGTCTTGATACCGCTCTATGGTTTTTAGAAAAGGTATTTCACCTTCGCCGAATGACACCATGTCAACAAAAGGGTACTTGCGAAGAAATGCAGATGCTTTTTCAACTGCCTCCGGTATCTGTGGCCCACCAAAAACATTTATAACATTTGGCTTGTTTCTTTTGATTCGCTGCGCGACCGCCAGGCTTATGCTGAAATTCCACAGATACGTACTGAAAAAGATAATATCTGCTTCAATAAGGCGTCCGACCAGTTTATCAATTTTCTCCCTTTTATAGATTATCGGCAGAAAGTTATATTTCGCGGGCTCCGAGAGTATTTTTTCTGCATAAGCACGCAGAATACCAATTGAATACGGCAAATAATACTGCCCGCCGAAAGAATCTCCAACCTCGACCAGGCCGATACTGATTTTCTTATCCGTCAAGCCTGTCTCCCTCAGCCAAAAAATAATTCATTTTTCTTTTATATTCCCCGGAGTGATTTACAAACCAATCCCAAGTATTTTTTAGCCCGGTCGGAAGATCCGTTGAAGGGGAATAACCCAATAACTCTTTCGCTCTGATAACATCCATTATTCGCTTAGGCGCTCCCGAGGGTTTGGTTGCGTCAAATAAATAATCGAAATCAATAAATGATTGCAGGACAGTGACTATATCCCGAATGGAATGCCCGATCCCGCTAGCAATATTGATAAATTTACCGCCAGTTCCGTAGTGAAGGGATAGCAGAATTCCTTCAGCTGCGTCCCGGCTGTAAAGAAAATCTCTGATTGCCGTTCCATCGCCCCAGACCTGCAGAGGATTTTCCCCGTTAAAAATGCGGGCTATCAAAGCTGGTATTACCATTGCCGTCTTTGGATCAAAATTGTCTCCAGGGCCATATATATTTGATAATCTTACGATCGCAAAGGTATCAATTTCATATTGCACCTTATAGGCATGAATTTGAAGCTCGGCCATCCTTTTCGCCCAGCCTGCAAATGACATTGGATCGCTCGCTACTTGGTAATCGCTTTCTTTCAGAATAGTATTCTCCGCATATGCACCGATAGAACTAGTGTAGACCAGCTTTTTTACCTTGCTTAATCGTGCCGCTTCAAGCATATTCGCATTCATCATAAGGGTCGGAACAAAATGGCTGGCCATTTGAGAGGATGATGTCTGAACCGTACCCTGGATTCCGGCGAGATGGCATACGAAATCCATGTTACGAACGATCTCGTGGCAAAAATCCAGATTCGTCAGATCCCCGACAATGTTCTCCACCCTGTCATGCACCATTATGTGGTCCAGTGATACACTTCTGATGCACGCTCCAGCTTCACTTAAGATTTCAACCACCTGTCGCCCGATAAGACCGGAACCACCGGTGACAAGCACATTTTTTGTTTTAAATTCCTTCAGGAGGGTATCGGATATCATCGGCAGGTCCTATTTCAATCTGCTAGGAAAGGGTATTTACATACCATTGGGTTGTATCTCTGATTCCAACTTCGAGTGATATTTGCGGTTCAAATCCTAGGAGGAGTCTTGCATTTTCAGTATCGATCATTCGGAAAGGAATGGTCACAGGCTTTGTACTGTCGAATTTGATTGAGGCTTCTTTGTGTCCGGCTGCTTCGATAATGATATCGACGATTTCACGAACTGTACAGCCCTTGCCAGCGCCTATATTAATGGGGTTAAAATGTGTACCTTTTTCCATGGCGAGCAGACACCCTCTGGCAAAATCGGAAATGTGAATAAAATCCCTCACCTCTTCTCCGCTGCCCCAGACAATGTAAGGATTCTCCCTGTTCACTGCCCGTTTGATCAATGCCGGTATTACGTGACTCGTATTCTCTGTGAAATTGTCACCCGGACCGTAGACAGCGGAGGGTCTGACAACAAGCACCGTGCATTGAGACTGCCGAGATACATATTCCCCGAGCTTTTCAAAATATCGCCGCATCCAGCCGTAACCCAAATAAGAAGGGTGTGGGTCGTCTAACCACATTTCATCTTCCTTGACTGCATGGCGGTATGCAGGGTATCCAGTGCTGCTTCCAAAGATTATGACTTTCTTAACCTTTTTGGCCCATACTGCCTGTAAAATATTGGCGGTAAGAATCAGATTGGTAGTTATACCTTCCATCATCTGATAGTCTCCCACGCCAGCTGCTCCCACGGCGCCAGCCGCGTGGAAAACATAATCGATCATGTCCATAGCAGCCAAACAGTCTGCGGGTTTGGTCAGGTCAGCAGGGACCGTTTCGATTCTTGAATCTTTTATGGTGATGGGCCGACTATGAATCGGAATACGGACAAGAGCATCCTGATCAAGCAATGCTTGAACAATATGACTTCCTATAAATCCTGACCCTCCTGCAACGAGCACATTTTTATTCCGGTAAAACAAATTGTCTACTCTTTATGTTGTTTGATTCCTAAATTTTGAAGATTTGTGGCGCAGACTGGCAAATTGCGAAGAGCAAAAGAGCTATTGACGTCTTAGCTCGCTTGCGATGAACTCCTTTATCCCGTCCGCATCCAATCCTAAACTACGGCGGATATCCTGGAGGGTTCCATAACACCCACAGAACGAATCGCCCATACCATGAAAGACAACTCGCACCTCAGGAACTTCACAAATGGCTTCATGTAGACCAAAAGCGTCATGTACGACAAGTATGCGAGTATCACGGAAATGATTGATCAGTTCTTTGTCTATGGGCTTGATAGTGTGAAAATAAACCAGATTAACCGGTAGTTCGCGGCAGGCCTCCAAAACGTTCTCCAACAGCGGACCGGCCGTCATCACCGTTATGTCGGTGGCTCCATCCTTTAATACCACTCCACGTCCGAATTCCGTGGGGACATCGACCTTATGGGGATGATCACTAAGACGGAAGTAGGTTGGGTTCCCATTGTTATACTGGCTCCTAAGCAAAATGTCGAGTTCCTTGGTCGAACCGGGCTGAATCACCTCCATGTCCGGAAGGAGCCTCAATATCGCAAGATCCGTGTAGGCGTGATGCGTAGCTCCGTCCCAGGCATAATCAAAGGAAGCGCCGCAGGAAACAACATTGCCGCCAAACTGGTTATAACACATGTCCAGCTTGATTTGCTCATAGCTCCTTTCAGTAATGAACGGGGCGATGGTGTGAACAAATGGATAAAGCCCCTGTGCCGAAAGACCCGCACCGACGCTGATAAGTGTGTTTTCGGAGATACCCATGTTGTAAAAGCGATTCGGGTATTTCTCCTGGAATTCCTTAAACAGATAAACGCTGACATCTCCGAGGATCATTACGGTTCGCTTGTCGTTATGCGATAAATCCATGATCGTATCTTTAAACTGTTTACGCATCTAATTCCTCCAACAAAAACTGACATTCATTATCATCCGGGGACCTTCGGTGCCATTCATAAGGGCTCTCCACAAATGTTTGGCACCCATACCCTTTGCGGGTTCGGGCAACGATTGCATGCAAACGTTGTCCCTGGTGCCTGATCGCCTCTATGAGTGCGTCTACGTCATGGCCGTCAACTTCCGTCACGTCACAGCCAAAAGCCTGGAATTTTTCAGCGGGATTTTCGATTTGCAGTCCCCTTGAATGGGAACGGTTATCGTCGTATATCACGGTCAGGTTCGAAAGACTCAGGTTTGCTGCTACAAGCAAGGCTTCCCAGACCGACCCTTCATTGGCTTCCCCGTCTCCAATCAGTGTAGCCACCCGCCTGTCACTTCCTTGAATTTTAAACGCCAGAGCCATGCCTACTGCCAGTCCAATCCCGTGCCCAAGAGAACCGGTTGAAGCCTCGATGCCCGGCACTTTAAAACGGTCGGCATGACACCCGAAGCGTGATTCGAACATGCCCATTGTCTTAATTTGGTCTGGTTCAAAATAGCCCAATTTCGCCAAAACACAATAATGCGTGAGAGCTCCGTGTCCCTTGCTGAGAATGAACAGATCCCTTTCACTCCATTTTGGGTTAGCCGGGTCATGACGAAGTACCTGATAAACGGCCCAGAGGATTTCTACAATCGAAAAACAGGTCGGGACGTGCCCGTGTCCGCTTTCCTTCGATGCATGCAAAATCTGTCTTCGGATATCTTTACAAATTGAGTTCATGTGATCTCCATATATGATATTCTTGCAGTCATCGGCATTCGCTGAATTCGGATATTATTCAGGCCGAGGATTTCCTGTACAGCAACGGTTTCACCCGGAAAAATGTCGTCGCATAATTCATCAAAGACAAGTATGCTCCCCTTGCAAAGATGCGGCTTGACCGCTTCAAGTGCGACTCTGGTCGGTTCATAGATATCAAAATCAAAAACAGCCAGAGAAACTATCGTTTCCGGGTGCTTTGAGAAATAGGCGGGAACCGTTTCCATTGCGTTACCGCTCACAAGTTCGTATTTCTTTAAATGCGGGATAGGATTAAGAT
>Ga0056115_1001628_pt1 | contig 10892 bp, 6 predicted proteins | sample WorMetOlspDAHAB1_FD_77007 | JGI IMG/M metagenome (GOLD analysis project Ga0056115, IMG submission 77007) | Marine gutless worms symbiont microbial communities from Max Planck institute for Marine Microbiology, Germany - Olavius sp. DAHAB.1 ... | reverse complement strand
ATGATTACATAGCTAAAATGAAGAAAACCGATGGAGATAAAATATGTAAAATGTCTATCAGAAGTGTCTTAGGCCTGTAATACGCCAGATCCGGTGACTACTTGTAGGGGAAGGGAGGTGAAGGAAAGGGAAGGGAAATGAAGGGAGGGGATGTGAAGAGGGGAATGGGAGTGGGAAGGAGGGGAGTGAGGAAATGGAGCAGAGTTAATAAAATGGAAGTGGTACAAGGTGGAAGGTTTGCTACATTGGCTTTGGAGATGGACGCCCCTCGGGACATTTTCGGGATGGGGTAGATGTCCGTAGAACGACGCTAGCGAGCCATGAAAACGATGATGCACACACTAATGATCTATGGCGAAAGCAGCGGCGAAGGCGAGTCGGTTGTTCTTTTGACGCCCATGCAGCCGAGGAATCCTCGTTGAACAGTATAGCACGGACCCACCCAGAGGTGCGCCAGACATTCGCACATCCAGTCCACACACACAATCCACCGATCCGACGATGGCGGCCGGCGTACTGGTGTTGAAAATCTTTATTTCACCACACGATGGTAGCAGTAAGAAATATAGAAACTTAACTATTAAAACAAAGTATTGCGGCTACACGCACGAAATCGACAAATGGCACAGTGCCGACAAGATCGAACGTTCGACTGTTAATTTATGCATGCATTATATTACAAACATCGCAAAGGAATATTTAGACTGGTAAAGTCGTTAGAAAATGCTGAGAAGAACAGAGTCCAAACGTGAAGCATAAAACACTTACATCTCTTTGAAAATACACACAAATAGTACTTATGTAAACGAAATAATAGATAGGCTTAACTAAGTTTTGAAACAGTACAGTAAAAGCCGTGAAATGTTACACACGAATACAACATAAAAATGCACATACACATATTTACACATAAGAACTTTTACAACGGTAGTAATACAACGAACCGATCGCGACCCGCTAAAATTAGGATACACCACTTGCTGTCAGCATGGCCGACAGAAAGCCGCACCGGGACGTGCCGTATCGCGAAAAACCATGAATGTGGTTCATGCATCACGTCGTATACGATAAACTGTAGTAATTATTATATTATTTCGTCACTGTCCAAAGGCTTTGCGACAGTATTCAGCCGTGCAGCCATGGAACGAACTTCGGGTTTTGCGCCGGCAATGCCAGTGCACTGTGTATTCAGGACGTAGGTCCACTGTATGCCGCAGACGGTGAAATTCGTCTCATGCCATGGACGGCAGGTAGAGCCAGAGCTCCTCGTCTGGTGTTATACTGCAGTGCAAGCTGCAGGTCGATCACCATCTGTTGTAGCTTGTAACTGTCCCCGCTGCCGCCGCGAGTTCAGTGTTTGTATGACCAAGTCAGTTCAGATCAGAGAAAACGTCGACTATCGAGACCACCGCCCGTTGCAGTCAAAGGGTGTGTATACGTATTAGTAAGAGCACAAGTTGCAAACACTCCCACATTTCACGACGTTGTCCGGGATTTTTTTGCGTGTTTGGGGGTGGGGGCGGTGTCTGCGTGTCGCGCGATCTGGACCTGTGCTTCCCACGGGGGGGGGATGCAAAGAAGTTCCACATTTCAACTTCTCCGAACAAGAGCACAAGCGGGATCGGATGACATTGCGGAAGTGTTGAGAACAACATTTCGAATCGAAGACGACAAGCGAGCGGGACAAAGATGGAAGGAAAGAGCGTTGGACTACGCTGTAAGAAAAGCCGACGGAGGTTCTCAACGTGGTCCAGCGCTTCCGGCAACCTAATGACAAGTGCCCGGCTACGTTTAATAAATACTCAATAATGCAACTGCGCACTCTGTGTCAAACTCCATCTGAACGTGGCCGATTGTCCGTTGTGTCTGTCAGAGGCATCCATCCTATGGGGGGAGGGGAGCGCGATGTTTCATAAAAAAATTAAGGGGATAAAAATGCAGGATCAACCAATAAATACAAACTTTTGTCAGTTGATAATCAGTGTAATCACTGAAATTATTGCAACTAGATGGAACATTTTAAGGCCAAAATGCACCTGTTTGTCCGTTTGTCCGTTCAGACGGAGTTTATACGAGCATGTGAAAAATTCCGCAAGAGACAACTAACGTTGTGGCAGAAACGCGAAAACTGGACATCACATTAGGTCGTCGCTGCATATAACTGCAGTTCTTAGTTTTAATCATTTTATGTAGCCGGTGTACACGACTAAACAGCTAAGCGGCGACATGACTCACAACTGAACTAAACGGGCAACAGGGAGCATTCGGTCTCTGGTCGATTGTGACATCAGTTCTCTATGGTGAACGGCTTTCCATCCCAGAGGTGCGCATGTACACAGCTGCCGATTTGCTGTGCGATACCGTATCGGACTATCTGAGAATTGGGAGAGAAGAAGATGTAGCATGGCGGCAGTTGGGGCAATGGTTGTTTGCGAAAAGCGGTTTTCGCCATAACATGCATGTAGTAGCAAAACACAAACAACAACCAATCAACCAAACTGTGCTATAATACTATTACTACTGCTATATTAACAAAGTTTTCACTACCATCAGTGGCGCAGGAACGAATTCGAAAGTGGGGGCACCCGTCCGGCGCAAGGCGACCGAAAAAAAATTTGGGGGTCGTACCCCTCCACTTTTTTGGCTCTAAAACTACGATGAGTCGTTTTGGTGAGCGCTTTCGTGATGGTCAGTACAGTTTGGTCAGTTTCTTGTTTGCTGTTCTTCTACTCAGGGTGCCCCCGTGCCCTGCCATTTGTAAAAGTGGGAGGGGGCACGTGCCCCCGAGCCCTGTGGAGTCGGCGACACTGACTACCATTACTACTATAGAATACGAGTAACAACCAGTGGCGTATAGTGATGCGGATGCGGGGGGGGGGCGACAAACGGGTGAAAATTGTATTTAAGAATTCACGTAAAAATTCAGATTGTAAGTTTCATGTGTTTGCATAAAACAAAAATAAAGCATTACAGCCAGCGCGTACCTATCGTCGGCACGGTCGGCTATAACACTGGGTCTTATTGAGACTTATGCTTTAAACAGCTCCCCGGTTTCCGAAACCTAAGTCGAAAGGACGGCAAATTTGACCACCGCCGCACCACCGCCCTGGCACTGCTATGCGCCACTGTAATAATAATTTACTAAGAGACAATTTGGACACTAGACCGTAAGCTCATAAACCATGCACATCACTACACGGTGGCCCAAAAATAAGCCAACGAATTATTAGCAAATCATATTACTTTTGGGTCACCCTGTACTACATGTACATGCACATGCGAAATTAAGCCACGCGCCATAACCACAAAAACACACGTGCAGCTAAAATAAATTTGGGAACGCAAACATCAGCTCCACAAATTTCCGCAATTTTCTCGCAGCTGCGCCAACAGTCGATATAAGTAAACGGACTTCTATCTCCACGGCAGCGACGCGACATTACGGCAGACATTTTATGGTGATTACTCGATGTCCACTGCCAAGCAAATGTGCGAGCACATTATGATCGTTGCGGGATGATATTGTGACGCGTTGCGAGTTGCTTGCTTCAACACATGTACGTGTGCACGCACATTGGTCATTGAGATCAAAGTGCAGTGTTAACCCCCTTTAAACTTCGCTTTAGAAACCATTTTACTTACTTATTTACTTACTTACTTTCATACTTACATCCTGTATACAGGTAGCGACAACTTATCTCTTCGGTCTAAATGAGAAGGGTTTATAGGTAGGGCTACAATCTCGCAAGTGGCGATGTATCCTGTAAACGGTGTTCATGAAAAATGGACAAAGTTCTGCAACGCACCTTGTAGAACTTTCGAACCATTCGCCGCAAAGTTCCTGACATTAATAGTCGAAAACTGACATCGCAGAGTTTTGACAGCTTAGTATAAGCCATCGCTTTAATTTACGTTTTGTTAAAGTCCACGAAATGTGCAGGTAGGCTAACTTACCTGGTTGGCAATCAAACAGTGCGTCAAGGTGTGATCGAACGCTGTCACACGACTGTCTGTCGATCAGAAAACCAAGCTCAACCTCTTCGCTTTCGCACGTCAACATTGCAATCGCCAAAACCTGCACACGCGTAATGTTTCCACCGTGTAGATGATCCACGATTATAAGTAGTTACGGGCACGGGCAAGCAGCTCGCATCGTTTCTACTGGGAGTTAGTACTTTTATAGTCGACGGTCTGAGTGAATGGCTGTTAATGAACAACATCGTACTACACAGATTAGCAGTATTTGTTGTATCAGTGTAATGTCGTAAACTTAAATGTGCTTGCAAACTGCCGTGTGTGGAATTACACGCCAGTTGATACACACGGTCTGCGAATAATCTCGGCTCTACCCGCTTTTTATTTCGCTCTCGGGTCACAGTCACAACGTCATTGCAGTGCAATATTATACCTACAACATGGCGTTGTAATTTATGCTTAGTTTTAATCAGGTCATATTATGAACGTTTTGAAACAATCGAAATAATTAGAAGTACTGTTAAAATATTGTTTTATTAATACTAGGCATTTTATTTCTACAATAAAGTGCATAAATTCTGAATCTACCAACAGTTTCAAGAAGCAACTGGTAACGGATCCGGAAACACGCATAATGTATGTTTGTTAATGAGGATAGTGGGAGGAGTCTAATATGCAGAGTACGGCGAAAGTCTGAGGGCCGTTTCACACTGACGCGAGTGATCAGATAGCGCGTCAAAACACACCGACGTCACTGTTGATGTTGATTACAGATTCGATTTATAGTTTTATAGTTTTCATTGATTTAGTGATGCAGTTTCGGCGAAAAAGCCATCTTCTTTTGTCGTTGCAATGTGCGTATGCTGAAGAGGTCGAAAAGACGATCGTTTTACTGATGACGCTGCTGCCATGGCGCAGATTCGGAGGACGAAAACGAAAATCCTTTCATGATAATTATGCATGTGCCTACACGGAAACTGAAATGAGTAAATCTAAATTCATTCAAGGAATTGCTGTGTGAATAGCATCGATTTGTGAAGGTATGCATAGCGAGATAGCGAAAATCCAGACAAGTACATTGCTCAGGCCAGCGTATTGTTTTGATTTTATTAAAGGTCTGAATGACATTCGATAGCGTAGCCTACACCTTGTTTCAACTAATCGAAATCAGTAAGTAAAATATTAGTCGAAAGTGGTTCGCGCGAATAGTTCGCGTCAGTGTGTTTGGGTCACCACCATTGTTTACAGTATTGGTGAATTATGCGAAACAATAATTATACCGCTGTGTAGCAGACTGGCGCCAACATCACGAAGACGCTGAAACGCAGCTAACGCGACGAGGCAAATCTATTTTCCGCGAGTGATAATAAATCTTGCTGAGTCGACGATGACGAAGTTTCAATGCAACAACTAGAAATGCGATCCGTCGACGCACACCGCAGTCATAGTCTCATCGAAGTCCGGCGTCAATTATCTCGGTGGCGCTGACTACGCTTTGCAGCCGCTGCAACTGATGACTTGGGGCGGCGCGCGCGCGGTTTCACAACAGAGCTACTGTAACGTTGACGGCTGCGGCAGCGGCTATTGTTTATCGCAGGCCGGAATGACCCCGCCATTACACACAGCAGATCATAGCGGCTCCTCGGGCCCGACGGACGGGGAACACTTGTCTGCCGCGAAGGCCTGGCCGTGGCCGAACGAACACACGAACAGTGGCTATGCTATACTAGCGCCGTGCGGTGCACGGACGGACATCGTCTTCGCGCGGCGGAACTTAGTCGTCATCATCCGTCTTCTTCTTCTTCCGTGGCAGCAGACGCCAGCCGCTGAAGCAACATACATACCGCCACCGCTTCGTGTTAGTGAGGCGCAAAATCGAAATCGTAACGCCGAAAAAAATTATCCGCAGTGCTGCACAATAAAGTAAGCACTTTATTCAGTTGTCACTGCTGTGCGCGCGTTGTTATGTCGAGGAAAACGATTGCGACGTGCAGCCCGCAAACGCCCACTACAGGTACGGCCATACCATCGTTTCGATGTCCAGGCAGTCTTAACTGGTTTATAAATAAATCAAAAACACTTCATGCAAATGGTGCGTGCAGCGCAACAGTTGTTGCAGTCACCGCATCGATCTCCGATACTGTTTTATCGCATTGCAACCGTAATTATTATCGGGAAATTACGCTTATATCACAATTAACGCAGGTATCGACAGACAACGTTTACGACACGATATAAAAGAAGCACAAAGTGAGTGAAGTTAAAAAAAAACTATTGACAGCATATTTAGTTGGCCTATAGCACGAAATCGCAAAATCGAACCGAGCTTTTCTAGTGTTTGGCAAGGCATTGTTCGAAGTCATACAGTTTTGCATTTTCAACTTTTGTCAGCGGTTCCCATTAGCCTACGAGCACAGTATCAGCTTCAATATCGACGGTATTAGAGCGGCGGTTGATGCGTATTAGAATCGCCAAGTGGTTCTTTTTCCGGTGGGTGAAATCCGCAATCCGTGCATCTCCAGTGACATGGCTCAGCGAGGCTGGTGCGCCGACCGGCCGGCCGTCAATCAGCGTTTGTTGTCAAAGTCGGTGCCCGTTGTGTGTGTGAGTATGTGCGTTTCTTTGCAGCTCGATGAACACCAGCAAAGAAGCTCAGAGCGACTGAACGGACGAACGGCGCTGCATCCGACTGCTCACTTCACGGCTCGCTTAACTAGTGGATCTCTGCATCCACGATCCTGGCGCCACAAACTTAGCAGCCGATACTTACACGCTCGACATACGCAAAATACTACTACCCTGCAGCGTAACCGGCACCGGTAGGAACACTCAGTAGCACATTCAGGGGGGGAACCGCCCCCTATTGGCTCAGAATTTTTTTAATAAGCGGCCTTTGCCCGTATAAACTGCATATAGTTCGTTGTGTGCATATGCGATGAACGATGACAAGGCTGATACACTGTCTTCAGTCCCACCCTCTGTCAATTTTTTTGATCAGCCACTGGGAACACTGGCCTTACCTCGATTGCATCGTTTTGCAACACAATAATGTTCTGTTTGAAAACTCATGCGGCCAAAATTAGTGCAAAACATCCACAAAAACAGAAAAGTTTGCGACTCTTCGGACGCTCCCCCACACCAGGCAACGAATCAAATCAGTGGCGCCGGAACGAATTTGAAAGTGGTGGGAGGCACATGCGAAGCGCAGGAAACATTTTGTCGCGCCCTCCACTTTTTTTTAGCTGTACAAGTATAATTAGTCGTTTTGATGAGCAACTTCGTATTATTCTACTCACAGTTCCCCGTGTCATACGAAGTCGGCGCCACTGCTAATGTCTATAGCGCCGTTATGTCGCAAGCAATCAAATGACAGTGAGTTCCAGACTGAAGGAGAGCTATAACACCTATGGCTTTTGCAGACACCGCTATAGCGCCAAAAACTGTCCGCATCGCACACTGAAATGAAGCTGAAACAAAACAGTATCCAAAACTGTTTCAGAACTGTTTTGAAACTGTTTTGCTCCCGTTTAATTTTGATGTGCGGACAGTTTAACCGTAGGCCTGAGTGTTTATCGGACGATCTGTTGATCGGTACGGACGTCTATTCCCGTCAAAAAGGTCACTTCGTCGACTTTCGTTTCAAGGCTTGCTTTCTTGTACGTGTATGACACGCAACGTGGGACGAAGACTGCCCGACTTGGAACTATTGATCGTGTGCTCAGTAGCTTGTTCCGGCGCAAGGGCCTTACACGGCACCATCCGCAGGAGGACTTTCTTGACCGGTTCGAATTTCGTCGCGTAGATGAATGGGTTGGTAGAGACGAAGACACAGGCAATGAGTTCGCCAACGTAGTAGAGACCAACTAGGAAAGGATAGGTCGGATCGATGCTCATCAGAAGGAAGTAGAGCTCGGTGGGAAACCAGGCGATCGCGTGGAACACGCTGACGAAGATCATTGTTTTGATGACGTTCGTCTGAATGTGGCTGGAGTGCTGCGTCGGATGCGATGTGCTCGGTCCAGCCGCATTGTGGAAGATTGTCGGAGTGTGTCGCTGGATCTGTCGCGGGGTACTTGGTCCAGCAGAATTGTAAGTCCGTAAGGTGGTCATGGTCCAGTTGCATTGTGGGAGGACGTGTGTCACGCAATCTTTCGGATACTTGGTTCAGCAGAATCATGGGACGTCGTCGGACTTCTATGACTGGTTCTCTCGGAGTACTTGGCCCAGCAGCATTGTGGGTCCGTGAGGTCGTCAGGGTCCAGTTGCATTGTGGGTGGCCATCACGCTCGCCTGGTGACGAATGACCGCCAAGATGCGCCAGTAGCAAAAGACGAAGATCGTGAGCACGACGACGTAGAATGAGAGCACGTTCCAGACAAAGTAGACCACCCTGGCGGTCGCGCTCTTCCAGACGGCGTACGCGTAGCACGTGCCGTCGAGCACGACGCTGGTCGACAGAACCAGCGTCACGTTGTAGCCGAGCGATCCGATCCACGCAAACGCCATTGCCGACTGCACCATCCAGCCGCGCAGTTTATTCTTACTCCAGACCGGATGCACTACTTTTAGATAGCGCTCGACGGTGACCGCGGCCAGGTTGATGATCGAGCCGACGATGCCCCACCAGATGAGGCATTCGCTAACGACCAGTGTGCACAGCCAGTACCCGAGCGCGCCACGGAAGCTAATCTGGCCCATCTTCACCGAGTAGGTGACTATCAGCAGGACGCAGCTGATCAGATCCAATGCGTTCTGGTTGACGATCAGCGGCTGCTTCTTGTGCTGTTTGGACGCCACCAGCGCGTACAGGATGAGCGCATATACACAACAATATAAACCTTTAAGGTTCTACTGGGGTTTTCTGGTCTTAATGTAGGCAGTATCTGTTCCGTACTGTACCGAATAATAATGCGAAGCTTATTCGCTAGATCGTTAGCAGAAAAACAGAAGTGGACGTTCATTTCGTCACGGTGCAGAACGGCGATCTGAAACAGACGTGCTCAGTGACCGTGTGATTTGAAAAAAGTGAATATTGTGGCGAGTTGCGAGTTTATTATTATTATCATTATTTAAAATAACTGCCCTCGGTAGTATAGATCCAGAGGTCTAAAAAACTAAACCCAAAATTAGAATCAATGCTGGAACGGCTACATTTAGTCGTCGGGGGTTGTGTGAGTGAAAGTACCCAACACAGCGACCGCATTGTAGCGTTGAATTAAAACTTACAGTCGCTGAAAGTGCAAGGCGCTCTCGCGGTGGTCATCTGCGCTTCGCGTGATGCGCTTTCCATTATTATTATTATTATTATTATTATTATTATTATTATTAACAATGCAGAGACAAGAGTGGGCACTGGGCAGCGTACAGGATGAGCGAATTGGTGGCTGTTCCGACGCCGCCGAGCACCAGAACGGCACAGTGAAAGTAGAACTGTGTTCCGCGCGAAGTCATCGGCGTGAGACCGTTGCCACTGGTGACAGCCGGCCTTGGATCGGCCGTTGTCATGGCAACCGACAGGTGCGTCGTGTCGTTCATTTTTTCTTCACTGCTGCTCGCTGGAAAAAGGTACACAACACACCGTTCGTCTCCCGGATTCTGACTGTAGGCTACTAAACGTTTTCCAAATTTGTCATCTATTGATGCTTCGCAGATAGCTGCATGGGCTTTAAAATTGCTTTTTCTCCAACACGCACGTCGGTATTCACACTGCGCGTCGGCAGGCCGGATTAACAAATGTGAGAGCCCTGTTCAGAATAAAATTGTGGGGCCTACTCACGTGATCAAAATGAAAGGTAAATTGGCCGCGTTCTGTTCATTTTTTAAAGTAAATATATACAAAGATTTTTTGAAGATGAATCTGACACACTGCAAAAAAAAACTACGAAGAAACTGTAAATAAAGTAGCGCATACTTTCGACTAGTTTGTTCTGAGATGTCTTCCTTATTACTAACAAATTTGACCAAAAAATTTTTTGGCACACATGTATGGGGCCCCTGTTCGGCCGAATATGTTCGAACATTCCTAAACCCGGCCTTGCGAGCTATATCCCGGTTTTAGTGGGCCACCCTATTTAGACTTCACTGCGCTGGTACTTTAACATGCGCGGCTATATAATGACCACAGAATGTAAGACTACATTAAGCACATACTTAATCATGCTTAATTCTAAACGCTTTTCTGCTTATAAAACGGTAAACTATATTATTCTTCATTGCAGCATGAATGGACCTATGATGATGTTAATTTGTCCTCGAAAGAGGGTCTAGCTATAAAAAACATGCCATATGCCAATATGAGACAGAGTCGTTTACAATGGTAAAAACGATGCTATAACACTGTCTCTTATGAATTTCTCTGGATATGTATAGGACACGTGACTATATTTAGTCTAATGCTTACTACTACATGCTTCTTAGCAATAGCAATAAGGGTAAGGTTAGGATTAGAGTTAGGATTTGATTTAGTGTCTGATTGGTTATTTGTTGTGCACGCATATACATCCGTTGTCATTGTCACTCTCCCGTTCTGCTGTAGCAATGACGAGTTGTACCAACCTGCAGATATAGTGGTTGCTCGCTGGCAGTGTTATCACAAATCCAGAGCTTAACCAGTGACCACTCAGCCGCGTTTGTACATCAGCAAAAGACACCAGCAAAACTGACAGACAAACCACCGATGAGACACGCATATATAGATGACTTGCAGTCAATATACATGTAATTACGACGAAGATTTAAGTCATGGTTACATTTGCGACACCGCTGAGTCTGATCGGCTACGTCTGCGAGGCGCTATATGTTAGATGTCTCATGATTGATTTCTCTAAAGCATTTGATACTGTTGATCATGTTATACTGCTATCTAAACTTGTACAGCTGAAGTTGCCTGGTTTTGTTATAAACTGGATTTGTTCTTT
>Ga0056115_1001627_pt1 | contig 10893 bp, 8 predicted proteins | sample WorMetOlspDAHAB1_FD_77007 | JGI IMG/M metagenome (GOLD analysis project Ga0056115, IMG submission 77007) | Marine gutless worms symbiont microbial communities from Max Planck institute for Marine Microbiology, Germany - Olavius sp. DAHAB.1 ... | reverse complement strand
CTCCGTGGATATAGTTGCAATGAGTACAGGCGATAATTTCGGCCACCGCTGTGGAAGAAACGGCGAGTTCTGCGTAGTAGTGTGCCCTGTTACCAGGACTGCTGGCATACTGGCTTTAGTGTATGCTAGCGTAATTGCATCTTAACCCTTGCTGCCTCAAATGTCAAAGGGATGAGCTCCCTCGCGACGGATGTCACGGTCTATGCGCAAATTTTTTTCTTGCAGTCGGAACACGCGGGGATAATTAATACTATTTGCTCAAGCAGAGAACAACAGGAGCGCGAGAGCAGAGCAGTAAACAAGAGCAGGACAGCAAGGCCAGCTTTTTTTTAATATAAGCTGGCTCTTTAGCAGCTGCCTGAAAGGCCTAGAATAGAAACAATTGCAGAAGACTACTGTCACATATATCGCGTGTGTAAAATGCACTAGCAGAGCCGTACAACTAACTAACATATGCTTTTGCATTTTTATACTAACGCATGACGACGCTGGTTTGGCGTAGCAATAACGGCGTTGATCACATCAACGAAAGTAATCTACGTCAAGCCCGGTTAGTACTGGGATTTGTGACCACCTTTGGCCACTCAGGCCCACTCAGCCTGGCCATCCCTCCGTGGGTAGGTGCAATGAGTACCGGAGATGGTTTCGGCCTTCTCTGGGAAGAAACGGCGCCTCTGAAGTTATGATCTTATGGCGAATCAGTTCATAAATTAAATAGAATAATAAATGTTGATTGATGGATTGGTTGATGGTGTTGCAGACCAGTCGTGCGCGTCCGGTCGCAAGAAGCGGAAGCCGTACACTCGCTACCAGAACACGATTCTGGAACAGGAGTTCGGCTCGATGACGTACATCACGCGCCAGAAGCGCTGGGAGATCGCCACCCGGCTCCACCTCACCGAGCGCCAGGTCAAGGTGTGGTTCCAGAACCGGCGGATGAAGTCCAAGAAGCTGAACGAGAGGTCGAAGCTGATGATGCTGTCGGGCACGTCGTCGCCGGCCGCCCACCAGACCAAGGAGGAGCCGCTGTCCCCGGCCGCTCCCTCCACCGCCTCCCTGAGCCCGCCGGCCGACGACCGCGTCCGGGGGATTCCCCCGTGCGTGACGTCATCACCCGCCGGCGGGGATCCCCGCGGGTTCCCCATGACGTCATGCCAGCCTCCGCATCATTTTCAGCTGCAGCAGCAGCAGCAGCAGCAGCAGTTGTGTCGCGGTGACGTATCGACCGAGTTCATGCTGGGCCGCGCCGGCAACCCGTTTGCCTGTCTCGCCATGTAAACAATAGCCGTCTACGTGTCTGCCGGTGAAACAGCGACGAACCGTTCTTTTCGTAACTGGGCGTAGTACCGACCCACCAGGGGTCATTTCGAGGGGGGACCCGTGGGAACGCTGTTCCCATTGTTAAAGTGTTTCAAGAACGCATTATAAACGGCATTGCGAACCATTTTCCGGCCAAAAATGCACTATATTGCAGGATTTTGCATATACAATCTCATTAATTTTTCCGGAGTCGATACCCGCGGCCCCACAGAAGCGCACCGGTGCTTGGACCCAGACACCAATTTTCGCTTGGCCCGCCAGCGTTTCCACTGTTGAAGTTTAACGAAACGACCACGCACCGCAACCCACAGCCAGTGGTCGAATTATGGTGTAAGAACTAGGGGGAAGGAGCATCGGAGGCACCAAAGGGGGTAAAGAAATATGTGGCTGTATGGGGCGTACATTCTACCCTCCCCACTGACAATTCAAACACAAGTTGACATTTTTATTAGTCATTAAATCTCATTACGTACGGAAGTGAGGAACAGTATTTTATTACAGACGGATTACAAACGACAACAGAGGAGTCCAAACTTTTCAATCCAATTTTTCTGTGCATCTAAGTGGGCCCGGCTTCTTCAGGCCCCTCTGTAAGTCGAGCGCCGGGTGGTTACATCACGTCCCGAATGTTTGCTTTAAAATGCGCCGGTGTGCAGTTCGGCAGTTTAAATCGCTTTGTACAGTTTCGAAATCAAATCTGTGCAGTTGAAGATGTTAACTTTGTGTCAGCGAAAACATGAGTTTCAGCTCGAAATGCAGCGCTAAGCGTTCGGTGGAAGAGAAAAAGGTCGAAAAGAAATCACTTAAAACTATTATTCCCCGAAATTCGTCGTTTGTGAACCGAAAACGCGCCAATTTTTAACGAAACAGTTTCCAGAGGTTATACGCGACGGCAACCGCCACGCAGTCGGCTGGACGGTACGCCCAGTTACGATTATTGTGGCTGGTGATGGCGCCGGTTAACCGGTTAAAAATGAAGCGTCAAAATAGCAAGTTATGTTTCTCAGCATTCCACGGTGTGACCGAAAAATATGCAATTTATCGCGTACAGACTTGTCGATAATCGTTGTTTTTTCAGCGAAACTGAAATATTACTGTTTAAATTTGATGCTTTTAATCTGCAACCATTTTATTGACTCTTGTAGTACGCTATTGTACTGCGTTTTTGCTGTAATTATAGCTTAAACTAAAATACCTCATTTGTTGTTACCATTGCATGTATTATTACTACTACAGTGTACTACTGTTATTACTACTGAACAAACCACATTCGCAGCTGTGCCACGTAAATGGAATAGACCCTGTCGACCGATTCATACTTTTTCGTCATGTATTTAGCGTTCAACAAAAATTAATCGGCTTTGTCGTTGACTAAATCTGCCAAAAAGCGCCGCCGTCTTTTCGCCTCCACCAGCTACTATTCCTAATTTTCCAATTTATGCAGATGTACTCGCGCCACGTCGGCAGTTTGTTTACGTTGTGTGGACGCGAATAAATCTGCATAAATTATAGTAAGTTGGTCTATGTCTGTCTTGTCTCTTGTGACTTCGTGCATCAGTGTATGTCCCGTTGTGCGCTGTTTGTACTCTGCCAAGTTTCGACACGTTGAACGTTCGACTAGGATGTTGTCCGGCTGTCGTTTCCAGTGTCACCAGACCACGGAACAAAGTTGACCTCAAAAGGTTAAAGATCAAGGTCCGAAGGTCAAGCAACGCAAAAAATAGCAAACGGGGACCTTTTTTAGAAGAGATAACTCGTTGAGAAAAACTTTCGCATTATCGGGCACGGATATACGCAGACTAAATGCAGAGTAAATTAGGCATACCAAAGACACTAACTATTGATTAGTCTGCACCCAAGCATACTATGCCATGCATAAGATGTACGAAAACAACACTGTTGACTCCCTTAAGCGTAATATTCGTTACCTCGTTTATTCCTCCACGCCACGCTGACATCCATAGATGTCTTACGATTGCAACCCATTCGCCATAACCATGACAATGAATAAAGTTTTGGTCAAATATCGCTAACTACAGTCTCGGTGACATTGGCTCGTTGAATACGCATGCGGTGGTTTGTCTCTGTGTACATATGCATATTTTGGTGACGGATAAACACAAAATTTCCGTCTTTTTTTCGTGGCCGAATGTCTCCGTGTCCAACCGTAGTCCGTCCACCGTTATGCCTGCTATAAAATATGCACTTTTTGCTGGTTTTTTTGTGTGTGTGCGCGTTAAATTCGAGTCTCAAGACAAACGTGCAGGCGTGTTGTACGGTGATATTTTTGTGACTGGTACGAAAGCTTTATTTTGTACATAACGAGGCGTGGTTCGTAATTTCTGCCGCGTTTTGTAATTTTTTTCACGTATGTTTTTCATTGTTAGTAATGAGTAATAACCGAATAGCTAGTATTGTAACCTTTGGCAGTGTTTATTTGGAAATATGCCTCATATGCCCCATCAACAAAACGTTTTTGGAGGTGAAAATATCCTCAACACCAAGTTCCATCGACGGACGATAACTTTACAGTTGCACAGCTGATACAGCAGTCTGCTTCTAGTCGTATGTGGCTCGTAATAATAACAGTAATAACCGAACACGAAATGGCTCGATTACTATAGACTATCGATGGGAAAGAGCTAGGGCACGTGAAAGTTCTGCGGGACTTCACCGCCACAACATTGGCACGTCGTATACAATTGGTTGCATCGCCTCGACTCTATACAACACACAAGGTTTTGTTAGATACAATTGGTTGCATCGCCTCGACTCTATACAACACACAAGGTTTTGTTAAATAAAAAGAAACTAATTCTGCTAATAGTTGTTGGATTGTTTTCGCAAATAAATTAGAAATGCATCTTCCGGCGATTGTTTTTTTGGCCGTTATTGTCAGCGGTCAGCGCAGACGACGAGTGCTGGTTGTGTACAGAGTTCGGAAACAAAACTATATTTTTCACTTTTTGTCCATAAATTGCACGAAATCATGTTTAGGTCAATTTGTAAAGAGTTTTTTTGTCTGTTTGGAACCGGTATACACGGGACTTAAGTCGTCCGTTTTGATTTCGTTTGTCCATTATACACATTTTGTGACGATTTATTCGGTGCTCCGTTTTGCATAATGTATTCTCTTGGCACCCTTTTGTTGCCTGTTGACGAACTATAATTATATATTAAGCGCATGAATCTGTAAATATTGGTTTGATGGATCTAGCGGAAATTTGTACACTGCGTTGCGGTCGTTGCGTTGTTGAAGATTCCACTTTTTGGCGTCTTGCAGCTAGAGATTGTGACTGAAAATTCTGGCGTCGACAGTTTCACATAATTAGGCCCTATTACGTGAAATTTCTGAAAGTTCCAGAGGCCCGATTTTGAAAGCTCCACTGAAATATTTGAAGCATAGTTTTTTTAATGATACGAAAACGCACCTCGTGAGTGACAAAGTTGCGAACTACAGTATTCGAATTAAATTGTCATTTTTTCTTACTGATTTGGCACGCTGGCTACTAATTACATCGACAGTTCTCTCTGTGAAATCAGCGGAAACTTTCGGTGTCACTGTCAAACGATTAAGTTTCGCGAAATCTGTGCTTGCTAACCCGGTTCTACAACTGCACGCCTTGGAGGCTGCGACCGCGTCAGAAAGATCAGATACTCAACGAAAGATCTTAATAATAATAATAATAATAATAATAAAACGACAATTTATAAGGCGCAATAACATGACTAGACAAGGGCGCCGTACAATGTTTTCTGCATGTACTCTGGAAATAAGTCAGTGAAGTAGGATTAGCATATGTGCATGCGTACATCTTGGCAGCTAAGTCCGATTATACTATTTTATTTTTAGGACTCCGGTCGTAGAACCTGGCCTAATGGTGTGCGGTCATTATTCGGTAGATTGCGTTAAAGGGTGCGCCAAAACTGTTTCTGACTGTTCGTTGTTAACGTTGTTTCTTTCTTGTAAACGTGCGCAAAGCGTATTTTCTGGTCACGCACTTGAGTTCGTTAGTTGAGTCGTCGCCGGCGCGTTGTTAAATGTTCGACGCATAATATCACGTTGATGTCGCTTGCCCGAGCATACTCTATGCTCTAAGCGGGGACCGTGTGCATAGTTTTATGCAAGTAATAATGCCCGCACAATTGACATAAAAACATAAATAAAAACTCTGAAATAAAACACTAAAACAAAAACGCTGTTCTATGCGAGATAGGTCGAAATTATTCTGCCTATAGGTTGGCGTTTATCAGGTCGACAAATTCTTTAGCGTCGTCTAAAATTTGAACGTACTTACCCGTGTTGCCACGGAAACGAAAATCCATCGTGATAATTTGGAATAAAACTCATTATAACACGACTTGCATACAATATAGTAACTACTGTTAATAAGTCTAGTACGGTGTATACGTAGATAACGAATTCAACTGCGTCAGTGAAAAATTTCCACAGACCGACCCCCGTTACTATGGCAACCTAACAGCCATGGAACGTTTTGGCTTTTTATTTGTTTTATTTCAGTTTTATTTCAGGTTTGTTTCAATTGTGCGGGCACTATAAGAACGCTGTATATATCGTGTTGTTTAAATTGGCTGGTGTCGACGCTTTGGAGGTTAGATTATGTGCGCTGTATGTAAACAGGTGTCCCACAAAGATTTCACAGTTGTTGCAAAAGTATACCTTTTCGTACAACTTTCGATACTCTTCTGACTTGCTGATAAGGGAGTTACTCCATGTTTTCTGTTTCCTCCCTTCCTTGTCGTTTAATATAATTAATATTATTAATACCGTACGCAGGCCTATACATAGTACACTATATATAGCCTAGAAACCAATGCTAAAATAATACAACTAATAAAAAAACAAATTGTATAAACAGTGCAAACGTTTATTCGAAGCATTAAAACCTACAGATGTATATCTACGTTGTTTGAAAACCAATTTTTTGGCGTATTGCAGATCGACTTGAGCTAAATATGGCCCATTTTTGCTGTTCGCTTGCTGTTAAACTCTCTTCACCATTTTCGCAGGCGTTCTGTAGCGTTCGTAGAATTACATGCATTTTGCGCGGCGTTAGCGTGTTATTTCCGGTGAGAAAGAGTGCGTTGCGTCTAGCTTTTCTAGGTTTTTCGATGTAGCCGAATTCGGCATCGATGTCGAAATTGATCGCCGCTGTTGTTGGCGACGTAGGCTTACACTGCAGAAACGGTTCACATTCGGGCTGATTTGGGTTTTTCTGTCCATTTTTACTCGGTATGTTCAGTAAGTCGCGCGCTGAATTACCTATTATCGGTTCCACTGTAAATATTAGAAATAAATTAGCGGACAGATATTCAGGAAACTGAATGCAAAAATGGCGATTGCACCAATGGATAAGATTTTGGTATGAGTTGAAAATAAGGCCTCAATCCCCCCACCAGTAAAATGCGGGAATCATAGACTCGCACAGTTTTGCGGCCAGGATAGACCTATACTTGCGGTTATGGGCATAACGCGCCAAGCATGGTCAACAGCTTTGAGTCTGACGCATGCCAGAAAAAAAACAATGTCTGTTGTCGTGGAGTTGGTGTATCACAGACTGCATAAGAGCTATACATTGGGGTGACACTGTCGTCATTCGCCATCACGGCTTGTACGGTAGTACATGCTGTTGTATGAGCCATGGGCCAAGTCAATGGGAGAGGGCGATTTTCGACCCCCGACAGCTCCAAGACCCCTCGACCAATTTTCAAGAAACTTTAATGAAATTTTCATGAAACAGTAGTAATTAACGCCGCCATATTGGAGGTATACTATTTTTCAACAGTGTAACGTCGTCGTTAACTAACGTATACTTAAAATTATTGTGTGTGGAATTATACATCAGTTGAAATACACGGTCTGCGTATATACATGGCATACGAATCGTCAGATTTCCGCATTATTTCGCTGTTTTTTTTCACATAAAATATACCTCCAACATGCACGACGACGTGCTGTACGACAGTGGCGTCAATGACGTCGCTACACACCTCATGTATAGTCTTGTTGGCGCTATATCCCTGCTTAGCAGCACTGTTAGCTCTTTGAGCCGTTAATACTTGCAGTGTAGGAGACATAATTATAGTTATAATTGATAATAATTTTGTTGAGTATCGGTTATATTGCGATTGCGACAACTTTTATCGTATATAGCCGTGTGATTGATTTTATATCGCCCGAAGACGCTTACGCCGCTACTATGCAACAGTGTACAGACATCTTAGTGTACAGCAGTGTTTTTTTCGTGTCGTGTCCCGATAGAACGCTCTACTGACTGATATCGGTATTGATCGGCTTCAGTGTTAATAAAGCACTGAGCGACTGAGCCAAGCCGTTAACATACTGTTGTTGCGTGTTCGTGCAGTTGAATTTTGTGCAATAACGGAGATGTTGTCGTTGTCGTTCGTTGTCTTGTTTTAAGGAGATCTACCCGTTTAACGGCAATTTATCTCCAATGGAATTATCTCCATTATAGTCTCTATAACTGTAATCAGTATAGTCCTATAACCATTTACCAGCATAGCTATTACCGGATATGAGAGAATACCCATGAAACTTCGTTCCACGAAAAACTCCACGAAAGTCCCGCTGAAATCGTTAATGCGAAAACGTCACGACTAAACTTAGTGGGAGAGAAAGCGATAAGTAGGATAGATGTCACCTAAACCGTTGTACGATTACTACTACTACTGTTAGTCTCTTGGCCAACTCAGCCTTCCATCCCTTCGGGGTCAGTAAATGAGTAGTAAGCTTTGTAATTACATGGGTTACGGGGGCGGAGACCGTTAAACGGCGGACCTGGGTTACGTATGGCTGTTTGGTCATAGGTCAAAATCTGTGGATGCAGGCTTAGCCTACGGCCTATAGGCTGCACACCCGCTCTGTCTGTGACATAACAGCGCCGCTGCAGCTGCAGTTGCCGCTTGTGGCGCTATGTAAGCGTTATACCTTTACCTTTACTACTACTACTACTACTAGTAGTACAACTGCTAAACTACTATGCTAAGGTTCCATCGTACAGAAAACAAAGAGACTAATAGAATATAGCAGTATAGGTCTACACAAATTAACCGACAGCAGAACATACCTTAAGGAAAGTAAACATTGAGGTGGGTTGTGAACATTTCTAAAATATGTTGGGCCACAATATCATCAGCACGATCATGTGCTCCACTGCCCATAATAAGCATAGTGTCAAACTCCACCTAAGAGACAAACGGATAAAGAGAGACGGCCGTTTGTCCGTTGTGTCTGTCGGGGGGGGGGGGGCGAGGCGCGATGCTACATAAATATGAGGTGGTGAAATCCGGGCCCAACAAACAAAAACACGAAATTTGGTCAGGAAAATCATTAAAATCGTTGCCACCAAGAGTCACGTTTAAGGCTAAAAATGCACCAAATTCGATACCTGGTGTCTGTCCGTTTGTTTTTTTGTACGCTTGTTCTCTTGTGTCTTAGATGGAGTTTGACAATAACGGACACGAACTGCAAATAGCAGTGACCAAATTATTTATTGCTGAGTACACGTCAGACGGAGTTTCCCAGCTGTGTAACCATGCGAGCGTTAGCAGCTGCGTATATAGTCCCACAACTTTCCGTCAAAGCTTTCGCTTTCAGCCTGCCGCCGGTGCGTGTTCGCCCGAGAGAGAAAGACATCGCGTCTACACTGGCAACCATTGACGTTGACGTTAACAGAACATCAGCAAATTTGCATCGAAGGTAGGCCTAATTCTTTTTCGTTGATTTAAAATACGATATTGTTCACTGTATGTGTAGGCCTAGTCGATGGGCTGTACCTGAGTTGCAGTAACGTCATTGAACTGCGCAAAAACACGCCACCATGTTGGAGGTATTCCAGTAGGCCTTCGCTGACACGAGGTACGACAACAAAGGCAGAAATAACAATAAAACAGTTACAAAATCGAGAAAAAACAAAATTAAAAATTAAAAAAATAATAATAGGCTAACAGTACATATTAGTCTATAAAAAAAATACCTACACACTAAATGCAAAGCTATACACGGATTCAATCATACACAGAATCGAAAAAGCTCTTATACACATCATCAATAACAACCGGCAGTCGTCTGAAAATATCTATCACACATTCGTCCATATCTGACAATAAAAAGTTCCAGAAAATATCGTTCAGAAACCCTGATTTACAATATAAACGCTTATAAATTTTAGCTTTGCGTACCAACAGCTTGTAAACAACGTTAAGTCTGTGTAGTTCACATATTAGGCCTAATGGTCTAACAGATTCCCATTTATGAAAATATCCATTCATTTCCAGAATTGAGACATGTTACTGTACTGACGAATTATTTACTCACAGTTAGTCATTTGGGGTCTGCTCTAGATATTACTATTATATCATTACTCTATTATTACTCGATATATTACTCTAGATATTACCTGAAACCATGAACGGTTGCTATTTGCGCATGCTCTGCTTTTTTTTCGTTTGTTGCTTTTGTGTTTGCTGCCGTTTTTAGCCTTTTATGGTCCCTGTTCATCCCTTTCTCATAGCTACGAGGTATGATATTTCTTTGCATTTCAGACGTAAAATTACCAATTTTGTGACATCCTATAGACAACATAGGCTACACGGCAACCCGCAGACAAGCAAAATTTCGACCAAATGCCCAAGTTCTGAAAACTTGGAACACTGCTCTTCCACCCCCCCCCCCACCAATATGCGGGATATGCAAGTGTACGATAATAGCTTAAAGCGAGCGATCGTATAGCTTTATATTTATAGTGATCATTGCTAATGCATGCTAATTTGAATTACACTGTGATGACAGATGGAGTACCTTGTATGCTGCATAGGCCTACTGCCAATCACGGCACATGAAACAGGTAAAGTAAAATGGTCACAACCGTCTGTCTAACACTGATTCTGTGTTTAGGCTACATTTCGTTTGAAATATTCTTGTCTGATATGCGCTTCAGGGTCAAGCTATGTATACTGTTTCTAGTAGCCTGCCGGTATACGCAATAATGGGCTAATTAGGCCTACTGTTTTTTAAATAGAAAAAATAGCTATTAAGAAATACAAAGATTTATCTCTTTTACACTGAAGGCAATAGTTGCAATTAAAAGTGGTTGTAACTCATCGATACTAAAATTAGGCCTATAGCCGCCTGACGTAGCAGAAAAAAACCCATAATACACGTCCCTATCTCGTGTTCTAACTGCTTTTCTGATATGTTATTGAACAGACAAGCAATGACGCTTTCGACAGTTTTTCTGGTGCACCTTACCTTACTCAAGTTCTATAGGTTCGTAAGTTATGGTTTTCCCACCAGCTTCCGGAAAAGTTACGTATACAAAATAAACAAATAGGCCTAGGCCTATCGATTACCAGTTATGCCACTTTTAGGCCCGCAATCCGTAACTTGTAAGGCTTTCGGAGCAATACACCGATTTCCAAATATATTCATAAAAATATGCATATTCATGAACCATAGACAAAAATATTAAATAGTGAACATTAAATAAGCAAGCAAGAAAAGCATCAATGACCATATTTTCGAAAAATATT
>Ga0056115_1001626_pt1 | contig 10896 bp, 3 predicted proteins | sample WorMetOlspDAHAB1_FD_77007 | JGI IMG/M metagenome (GOLD analysis project Ga0056115, IMG submission 77007) | Marine gutless worms symbiont microbial communities from Max Planck institute for Marine Microbiology, Germany - Olavius sp. DAHAB.1 ... | reverse complement strand
CCTTGTCGTCGTTACCCTTGCCATTGTTGCCGTCATCGGGGTTGTCGTCCTTGTCACCCTTGTCGTCATTACCCTTGCCATTATTGCCGTCATCTGGGTTGTCGTCCTTGTCACCCTTGTCGTCGTTACCCTTGCCATTATTGCCGTCATCGGGGTTGTCGTCCTTGTCACCCTTGTCGTCGTTACCCCCACCGGCATTGCCGTCGTCGGGATCTCCATCCTTGTCGTCATTCTTATTGCCGCCGTCATCGCCGTCATTATCGCCGGCGCCGCCGTCATCGTCCTTTTCACCGCCACCGTTATCGCCACCGCCGGTATCGCCGCCGTCATTGCCGTCGTTATCGCCGGCACCGCCGTCATCGTCCTTGTCACTGCCGCCGGTATCGCCACCGTCGTCGCTATCTCCACCGCCGGTATCGCCGTCGTTATCGCCGGCACCGCCATCATCGTCCTTGTCACCGCCGCCGGTATCGCCGTTGCCGATATCGCCGCCGTCGTCATTATCGCCGGCACCGCCGTCATCGTCCTTGTCACTGCCACTGTTATCGTTACCGGTGTCGCCGTCGCCGGTGTCGTCATTGCCGCCACCGGCATTGCCATCATCGGGCGTGTCGTCCTTATCGTCGTTCGGATTTCCTCCGCTATCGCCCTGGTCGTCGTTGCCGCCGCTGCCGGCACCGTCATCATTTCCTCCACCCGCGGATGATCCATCATCACCACCGGTGTTATCGCCGTCGTCACCGCCGGTGTTATCGCCGTCGTCACCGCCAGCAGAACCGTCATCACCGCCGGTATTATCGCCGTCGTCACCGCCAGTAGAACCGTCATCGCCACCGGTGTTATTGCCGTCGTCACCGCCGGTTGAACCGTCATCACCGCCGGCATTGTCGCCGTCGTCACCGCCAGCAGAACCGTCATCACCGCCGGTGTTGTCGCCGTCGTCACCACCGGTTGAACCATCATCATCGCCAGTAGTGCCGTCATCATCTCCATCGATGATGTCGTCTATGATTTCTTCGATATCGTCCTGGATGGTCCCGTCTTCCAGGCTCAGGGTGACGCCACTTTCCTCACTGGTTGCCTCGATAGTCTGCTCGGGCTTCTCAGGAGCTTCGGAGTCCTGGGTTTGAGTCTCGTCTCCCGGCGCATCATCAGAGTCAGTGGGGTCCGGGGTCAGGTTATTGCGCTGATCGATAACAGATTCTTCCGAGCTTTCCTCGGAGCCGCCGTCATCGTCTTTGCCATTGTCATCGGCACCCAGGTCTTCAGCGGACTCTTCGGCGCCATCGGCGTCATCGCCGCTTTCTTCGGTATTTTCGTCGCTGTCTTCTTCAGCAGCTTCCTCGTCGCGCTCATCCTCGGCGCCGGAGTCATCGCTGTCTTCGTCTTCCTCCTCCTCTTCGTCATTGCCGGTGAGGGCAACGCGGAGCAGGCCGGGCGGCTCAAGCAGGTGCACTGGTTGCGCATCGGCGGCAGCGATAAAGCCGAACTGATTCTTGTCGATGTCAAGGCTGCCCTCGGCATTCTCCACCCACACACCGCCGCTGGATACGCCGATATAAAGGCCATCATCGGCATCGGCGCCGCAGTCACCGGCGCAAAAGCGGGCCGTGTAATCTGTGCCGCGAATACCCATGGTCGCGACCGGCGCTATGACCTGGTAGTTCGCCTTGACGTGGCTCTTGCCGATGCGACCGGTCACGGTAAGGAAGGCACCCTTTACCAGGCGCAAGGTGGCTTTGCCGTCATCGGCTGCCACCGCAATCGGGTCGGAAGTAGCCTCCGGAAGCTCGTAGGTCTGGACTGTGAAGCTGGTATCCGGGCGGATGGAGATTCTTGCGCCGTCGACCATCAGCAATTGCAGGCGACCTTTCGGGCCGGTGTTGATGGTGTCGCCCTCGAAGATGTAGGAGCCCTTGGTCAGTGCTGCGGTAGGTGTATCGCGCTCGACGCTGTTGGGCCCTTTTGCAAACAGTACTCGCCCGGCCATGGCGCTTGCCTGGCTGGCGTTAGTCATCGCGAACTGCAATGCGACAACCAGTATGGTTGCTACCCACCTACTCATAGAGCCATCCTGAATAAGGTATTTTTAATGGGGGCACTGGTCCTAGTGTTCAAAAATATGGCAAATTCACACTAATTGCACACCCACTGCTCATAAGTGTGAACAGGCTCACGCTTTGGTTAGCAGGGTTGGAGGCCAGGAAATACGCGGCTTTCAGGCGAAAATTGATCAAAAAATGATCAATTTACTTGCTGGTGGCGACAAACACACCATCCCAGGCTTCACCGGGTGGCTCGGCCCGAAATGCCGCTATCCGGTCCTGGTAGAGTTGGTAGAGTACAGAGGGGTTGGCGGCCTGCAGACGGCTGAAAATGGCCTCTGCGGCCTCCCAGTCCTGCTGGCGGTAGAGGGCGAGTGCTTCGTGGTAATCGTCGATCTCCCGGGATAATTCGCTGGCAATGTCTTCCGAGCGGCCCACGGGCTCATAAATGGTAATGGGTACTAACTTTCCCTTCACCCGAATCAGGTCCAGTTCGCGCATTTTGAAGCCCCAGACCATGGCCTCGGTCTCCTGGGAAATAATGATATCGGCACCGTAGTTCTTGGTCTGGCCCTCGAGCCGGGAACCGAGGTTGACCACGTCGCCCATCACCGTATAGGCCATGCGGAAGGAGGAGCCCATGTTACCGACGTTCATGGGCCCGGAGCTGATCCCGATACCCACCTTAATGGGCGGCCAGTCCTTGGCGGCAAAATCCGCACTCACCTGTTTCATGGCCTCCACCATTTCCGTGGCGGCGATGAGGGCATTCTGAGCGTGGTGCTCATCCTGTAAGGGCGCTCCCCAGAAGGCCATCACCGCGTCGCCCATATACTTGTCGATTGTGCCGCGGTTGTCGTGAATGATGCGGGTGATCGGTGTGAGGAACTCGTTCATGAACTGGGTCAGTTCGATGGGGTCGAGGCTTTCAGAAATGGTGGTGAAACCGCGCACGTCAGAAAACAGGACCGACATCTCCCGGTTTTCTCCCTCCAGGCTCAGTTCCTCGCCACTGGCGTCGATTTCCTCCACCAGTTCCGTCGGGATGTACTGGCCAAACATCCGCCCCAGCCGTTCCTTGCGCCGGGATTCCACGAAGTAGTCGTAGGTGATCTGCAAAAACGACATGATACCGATGGCGACCAGGATCGAAGCCAGCGGCAGGATCATCTGCAGGTTGTTCCAAATCTGAAAATTGAACGTGACGTTGGCAGCGCCAAGGGTCAGGATCATCAGTGCCGCCCAGACCGGGGAAAGCAGTGGGACCGTAAACACGAGCAGCAGCAGGTTGGCGAACAACAGAACTACTTCAATGCCCAACACGTAGGAGGGACTGCTCATGAAACGCTCATCGAGGATGCCGGAGGCGATATTCGCGTGGATCTCCACCCCGACATAGGCGTCCGACACGGGCGTGGCACGGAGGTCGAGCAGGCCGGCGGCGCTGGTACCCAGGAACACCAGCTTGTCCTGCAAACGCCCCGGTGTCACCTTGCGCTGCAGGACATCGGTAGCCGACACGTAGGGGAAACTACCCTGTTTGCCACGGAAGGGGATGTACACCTGGGTTAACTCATCTACCGGAATCTCTTTGTCACCCAGGGTCAGGTGCTCGAGGGTAAGCCCGGTGAACTCCTCTTCATGGCCAAAGCGAAACCTGAGGGGTGGATTGCCCAGGTAGAGTCGAGCGGCGGCGATACCGAGGGCCTCGTAGACATCGCCCTGGTAGGACTCCAGGAGAGGCGTAATGCGGGTGACATCATCGATGCGCGGGTAACTGAAAAAGGCGCCAAACTCACCGGCTTCCTGTAATTCGTCGAAGTTGCCGACAAAGCCTGCGGCTTCGTAAAAGGGGATGTCGATACCCTCCTGTTCCAATTGATCGCCAAACAGTGTCGGCATTGGCAGCTGGCCGGAGGTGGCGTCCTCACGCTCGGGTACCATTTGCTTGAAGGCAAATCCCAGCACCACGTCGCGGGCAATGATGGATTCGGCAAACTGGCGGTCGGTTTGCCACTGATCTTCCAGCTCTTCCCAGGAGACGCCGGCGTTGCCTGCCCCGGGACTTTGTCGCAGCTGATCAATTAACTGTAATGCGGTGGACTCTTCCGGCTCGGCGAACACCATGTCGAACGCGAGCACCCGGACCTCGTACTCGTCGAACAGGGTATTGACCAACTCGGCAAGCTTGTCCCGTTGCCAGGGCCAGTGACCCTCGGCGGCGATACTGCGTTCATCCACATCGACGATAACGATGCGATCGTCCTGGTTGCCGGGCATGCTCCAGCGCAGACGCTCGTCGTAGAGGTACTCCTCCACCTCGTCGATCAGCGGAATGCGGAAGGCGCCGCTGGCATGCATCACCATAACGAAGATGATGATGGCGGCGGCTGCCAGGTGAAACAGGTACTTGTTTATGGGTTTTCCCCACCGGCCCGGTTCCTGCTCATACTAGCACCCGCGCTGCCTTTTTAAAGCGCGGTGACTGGCGCCTCGATGGTGAGCTGCTAGAGTGACAGCATGATCCACGTGTTCGAAAAGCTGATCCCCGACAGTCTCTGTGCAAAGGTTGTCAAGCGCCTGGAGAAGGCGGAATTTGTGGATGGGATAGGCACAGCCGGGCAGCTCGATGCCGAGTTGAAACAAAATCTGCAGTTGCCCCTGCGCGATCCTGTGGCCCGTGAATTCAGCGGTGACCTGGTGGGCAGTCTCAGCCAGAGTCCGGAGTTTGTCAGTGCCGTGCGGCTCAAGCGGATGATTCCCCCGCGGGTGAACCGCTACGACGAGGGCATGTACTACGCCGAGCACCTGGACCGGGTGGTGATGTTGCCTGGCCAGGACAATCCGCTACGCACGGACATTTCTCTGACGATCTGCCTGAATAGCGCCTCGGATTATGAGGGCGGTGAGCTGGTTATCAATGCCAATGGGGCTGAGCACCGGTTCCGGGGTAATGCTGGTGATGTGATTGTCTATCCCTCGGGATACGTACACGAAGTTACGCCTGTGGAGAGGGGTACAAGACTGGTGGCGGTGAGTTGGATCCAGAGTCAGATCCGCGATGCCGGCCAGCGTGACCTGGCATACAAGCTGGATTGCAGCATCGCCGCGCTGGAGCAGGCCGGTGTGGAGCGTAAGCGAATACTGGAACTCAAAGAGGTGCACGGCGCATTGCTGCGCCGCTGGCTGGATATCTGATCACCATCAGATGAGGAAGATATTGCCCAGCTCCGGTGCGTCAGATTCGGTGCCGAATACGGCAATGGTTGTGCGGAAGATGATCTCACCTGAGGTGATTTCGTTCAGTCCCGCCATGGTCGGGTGGGCGGCGCCCACCGAGCCATTGACGATATAGGCCATCACCAGGCCGGTACTTGCCACACTTTCGTTGGTCTCCCCCTGCACCAGGCCGAAGGCGAAAAAGTTGCCCGGCATGGGCATGGAAATCAGTGCGCTGTTGCTAGGTGTGGTACCCACAGGCACAGAAACCATCGTAGGCGCATACCAGCCCACCAGGTGTTGCTTGAAGGCCGAATCGTAATTCTCCTCCGTGCCCAGGGGCACCAGGGTGTTGACCAGTGGGATGGCATTGCCAGTGCGTAGTCGCATGCTCGCGGAGGATGTCATCTGGGTAAGCGGAATCCAGAAGGTGTCAGGTATGACGGTAAAGGATCCGCTGCCGATGGACGTCAGCGCGCCGCCAACGTACTTCCCACCTGCATTCAATGCTGCAGTAGCCAGATTTATCCGGTCATGTATCACTTCGGGGTCAGTGCCAGTTATTCTTTCGAAATCCAGGATGGTGTCGCCAAAGTCCGATTGCAGCAGAATATTGAAGATGTCGTCGCCGTCGCCACCGCTGAGGATATCTGCACCGCCGCCACCGGTAATGGTGTCGTTATTGGCTAGGCCGGAAATTTCATTGACTCCGCCATCGCCAATCAGCGTATCCTGGCCGGCGCCACCGATAACGTTTTCGATACTGGTCAGTTGGTCGGTCCCACTGCTGGAGCCGACGGCCTGATTGCTGCCGGCGGTCAGGTCGACTGTCAGGGTGCCGCCCTGGAGGGAGTAATCGGCGGTGTCAGTACCATCACCGCCATCCAGGTTATCGTCGTCGCCGCCCCCGACCAGCCGGTCGTCACCATCCTCCCCGAACAGGTCGTCCATGCCGTTGCCGCCAAACAAGGTATCGTCGTGATCGCCGCCGTAGAGGTCGTCGTCGTGCTCGCCGCCGGACAGTGTGTCGAAACCGTATTCGCCGTAGAGTACGTCAGCTCCGTCCCAGCCGTTAAGCAGGTCGTTGCCCATGCCACCGCAGAGGGTGTTGTCGTTGTTGTCGCCGTCGATATCGTCGCCGTCCATACCGCCGCGGACATTTTCGATACTGGTCAACTGGTCGGTGCCGATATCTGCACCGCTCGCCTGGTTGCTGCCTGCCGCCAGGTTGACGAATACCGTCGCAGTGGCATCCGAGTAATCCGCGGTATCTGTATCCATGCCGCCGTCGAGATTGTCGTTACCGGCGCCACCCTGCAGGGTGTCGTCGCCGTAATCACCGAACACGTCGTCATCGCCGCCGTCCCCGAACAGAGTGTCGGCGCTGTTGCCGCCATAAATGTCGTCGTTTCCGAGACCGCCGCGTAGCTCATTAGCCAGGCCGTTGCCCTGCAGCAAGTCATTACCCGCACCACCCCTGAGGTTCTCGATCTGGCTCAATGTGTCTGATCCAATATCGGTGCCATTGGCGAAACCGTCCGCAAGGTCGGCTGTGACCATGTCGATGGCGTCGGAGTAGTCGGCGGTATCGGTGCCGGCGCCGCCGGTAAGACTGTCGTTGCCGGAGCCGCCGTCGAGGATGTCGTCATCGTCGCCGCCGTAGAGCTCGTCGTCGCCCTGGCCGCCGAACAACTCGTCGTCGCCGTACTCACCGTAGAGCGCATCGTCATCGTCACCGCCGTAGAGTTCGTCGTCGCCATCGTCGCCATAAAGCGCGTCAATGCCGTCCTCGCCAAATAGCTGGTCCGCACCGGTCCCGCCATCGAGGGTATCCATACCGATTCCACCGTAGAGCTCGTCATCGCCGCCGTCGCCGTCGATCACGTCATCCCCGTACTCGCCGAACAGCATGTCGTTACCGCTGTCGCCATCGAGGTCGTCGTTACCATCGCCGCCGTGGATGGTGTCATCGTCGTTGCCACCGAAAATATTGTCATTGTCGAGGCCGCCGTAGATCTCGTCCTTGCCGTCTTCACCCTCGATATAATCGGCACCCTCATCGCCGTAGATAACGTCGTCGCCGAATTTGGCGTAGATACTGTCGTTACCCGCTCCACCGTGAATTTCGTCGGCGCCATCGTCAGAGGCGACAATGTAGTCACCACCACCCTCGCCGTGGATGATGTTTTCCCCATACTTGTCGGTGATGGTGTCATCGCCGCTGCCGCCCATGATGGTGTCATCACCGTGGCCACCATTGATGAAGTCATTACCGGTGTAGCCGAAGATATCGTCGTCACCGTTCAGGCCGAAGATCACGTCATCGACCAGCGGTGCGAAGGCATCGCCTTCCAGGTAATCATCTACTGCGCCGCCGCCACTACCACCACTACCGTCCCAGTCTTCACCCTCGTTGTCGCCCACCAGGATGTCGCCTTCGAGGCTCCACAAAATCCTGATTTCCTTCTCCCGGTCATTCAGCGAGTCGTAGAATCGTTCGTACAGTACGTCATTGACCTGGGACGCGGTGGCGTAGGAATCGACGCCCTCGAAGCGAAACAGGTCGAGGTTGGGTACCAGCCCCGAACCGTCCACCAGGCCATGGATGGTCTGGTCAATGATGGGTATACCAAAGAAGTTGCGAACGGTAATGCCGTTCTGGATGTCGGTCAGGTCGCCGTCACCATTGTCATCGAAATCTCCGTCCACCGGGTCGTCGACATCGCCATCGACGTCACCGGCCACGCTCACGTCCGGCAGGAATACACTGAAATCGATAATGCTGTCGTAGGCTCCGGTAAAGCCGTCAAAATCAATCAGGGTGCTGCCGGGCTCGGTGATGCGTATGTCCACCGCCGGTTTGTTGCCACCGCTGCCATCGGGGACGGTTTGCCGCGCCGAGAACAGGCTGTCGACAAAAGCAAAGTCGCTGGCAGGCTCGTCCTCGCCACTGAATACGCCGGTCTTGTTGCTGATATCCAGGACATCGGAAATCCCATTCCATTCGACGTCAAAACTGCCGCTGATTTCGACCTGTACACCATCCTCGTACACGTCCGCCTGGAAGTCGTACCAGTCCTCGCCACCTTCGAAGGAGACCAGCGGGGTGGCAATATCGTCGGCGGTGAGCAGGGTCGCGTCGGGCCCGGGATCGTAGATGTCGTCGAGATTGACGATGTGGTAGTAATCGGCCATGAAGCCGTCGATGGTGGCCACCGAATCCATGTCGTCATCGTCCAGATCCGCCGCATTATCGCGGATTTCGCTGGCATCGTCGGAGACGTGGATGATGGCGCTGCCGAGTCCGGGATTGATCAGGCCGGCGGCATCGAAGTCGGGGTGGGCAATTTCCGAGGCGCTGCCGGTCACGTCGATGATCGCGGATGCACCCACGGGATTGAAAAACAGCGGGTTGGCCAGGCTGGTGTAGAGCGAGGTGGCGCCCAGGAACAGCGTGTCTGCGGTCACCTCGAAGCCGGCCAGCACGTCGACAAAAGCGGCATCGAGCGAGCCGTCATTGATGATGGCATTGACGTTTGCAGCAGTGTCCTTGCCGATCAGGTTGACATTGTCGAAGCTCTCGAAGAGATCGAGCACGGAATCGCCGGTACCGAGGTCGCCCTCCGCGACATAAAGTTGTGTCACCGTACCGCCGACATTAAAGGTGCCGCCGGAGCTGGTGAATGCCTGGATCTCCGAGTCGAACATCTCGTCGATACTGGCGTCCAGGGTACCGCCGGTGAGGTTCAGCAGCGTGGGCACAACATCCGGATTGCCGGGAAACAGGGAATCGTCCAGCGGTGTCGGTATATTTGCGGCATCGTCGACAAGGTGTACATCGGTGGCGATGGTCATCAGGCCGACTTCGAAATCCGCACCGTCCAGCGCGCTATAGTCATCGGTGACTACCACACCCGTAACCCGGTCGCCTTCGCTCAGTTCGGCGGCAAGTTCAGTCAGGCCGCCGGCCCCGGAGATCGTTGCCACATCACCCAGCGGGACCAGTGACTGGATGTCCAGACTGTCCACAGTACCGTTGCCCAGGGCTAAATCGATGGCGGCCGGGGTATCGATGGCCTGGTAGGGAATAACGCCTTGGGACAGGAGTACCCCGGCGCCGAAGTCGGCCTCCGACAGGTCCGTAACAGTACCCCTCAGACCGAAGACATCGACATCGTTGAAAATCGCTTCACCGAAGGCGCTGGGATCCTCGTTGTTCGCGTCCTCGTAATTGGTCTCTGTGTCGAGCACCACGAATTCAAAAATAGCGGGTGCATTGGCGATATCGAGGGTGGTGCTCCTGTATTCCTCGATGGTGCCGGTGACGGTGATTTTGCTGACACCGCTGAAATCGATACCCAGATCGTCCTCGTAGTGGTGCAAGCCCATTTCCAGCTTGCTGCCAGCCGGTAGCTTCACATCGGTCACAAAGTCGAAGAGCTCGAACTCCGCTCCGTTGATCAGCTGCTTCAGCTTGAAGGGATCAACCTCATCGATGGTTACTCCTACGTCGTTGCCGCCCTCGAAGAAGGAAGCCATCGACAGGCCCTGCTTTTTCAGTGCTTTTGCCAGAGCCAGGAGGTTGTCAACGTCGTCGATCAGGAAGGTATCCACGGCAGCGCCGAGATCGAACAGCAGGGTGGGGTCGGCATCCAGTGCGGCACCGAGGCTGCCGGCAAAGCCATCAGAGAGGTAGAGCTCGCCGCTGTTAATGACCAGCGCCTTGTTGCCGGCGCCGTCGTCCTGGAACAGGTCCAGTCGAAAGTGGGTGGTCAGCAAGCGCCCGTTATCATCGAGACTGATGATACCGGGGTCGCTTAATGTCGATGGCGCTGCCATAACACTCTACCTCTTACGGATCCAGGGCCATTGGGCTATACAGCTCCAGGGCCGAGGCGCCGTTGATGGTTGTTGTGGGTCCACTGGCACCGCTAATCGGCGCGCGCATAAACCAGCTCATGCCGGCGCTGCCGGGCGCATTGCCAGCTGAGAAACTATTGAAGAAACCGTTGAAGGCGCCTTCACCGACCGTGCCGCCGACGGTGACGTCATCCAGGGTGCCGCCAAAAGTTGGGCCGCCGGCGGTTATGGAGCCAGTGCCATTGCCCACCCACTGGTTTCCATTGACCGTGACGTCGATATGGGCCTGCACCGCCTGGTTGGTGAAATCGGCGGTGAGCGTGATATCACCCATGCCCGGCGTGAAGTCCAGGCTATCGGCACCGGTGTGGTTATCCGTCGGTGTGGTACCACCGATGTAGTTATAGGTGGCGGTGCCGCTGACAGGCAATGCTGGCGCGGCATCGGTGCGGTTGCCGGTATCGCGGATCCAGTGGAACTTCTTTTCATCGGTCAGGGTCACGGTATTGCCGCCACTGCGGAAAGCTGTGCCCCAGCGACCCCATTGCAAATCGTTCGCGGCGGCATCCGTCAGTTCGGTGACTTCCGTGGTGCCATCGATGCGCTCGATCTCGTTGTCAGGGCCATCGCCGAACTGCAGCGGCGCGGTAAACTTGACCAGCTCGCCGCCAACCTCATCGAAGGTATCAGCCGTATCCTGCTCCGTGTAGATCGTGCCGTCATTTGCATAGGCAATTGACTGGTACTCCGTCGGTGGTGGCGGCGGAGGCGG
>Ga0056115_1001625_pt1 | contig 10897 bp, 4 predicted proteins | sample WorMetOlspDAHAB1_FD_77007 | JGI IMG/M metagenome (GOLD analysis project Ga0056115, IMG submission 77007) | Marine gutless worms symbiont microbial communities from Max Planck institute for Marine Microbiology, Germany - Olavius sp. DAHAB.1 ... | reverse complement strand
GTAGTGTTTAAACTAGAGATAAAAATAATGCTGTTATGCATGCCGACTCTCACAATTAATACAGTGTGGAAATTGTAATAAAATAGCAAATACAAATTTTAAAAACTTCACAGTTTAAAAAAGTCTTCAAAGGCTTACGACACACAACTAAAACAGCAAAAATCAAAAAGGTGCTATTACTTTGCAGCACATTGCCACAATGTCAACGTGCTCCTAAGTAATAGCACCTTTTTGATTTTTGCTGTTTTAGTTGTGTGTCGTAAGCCGTGTCGCCTTTGAAGACTTTTTTAAACTGTGAAGTTTTTAAAATGTATTTATCAGTTATATCAACCGATCGATATTTATACTTCCCGAAACAAAATTTCTGGATAGCTGCACCATGGTTTAATAGAGATGTTAACTGCGGTAGAAAAGAACTGTGTCCAACTAATAAATCCGATGATTTGTGCTTCCAGCGTGTTATTGACAATTGTTTTAGAATGATATTTAAACTGAAATCTAAGGATTCGGTGCACAAAGTGAGATTGAGTTGCCAGTGAGCGACGTTATTAAGATAAGGGGTAGTTAGTAGGGTTTAACGTGCCACCCCACACATAACACGTCATTTCGGGGACGATGATTATTAATATAGGGGAGAAAAATTTCTCGTCAAGTACTGCCTGTCCTATAAACTTCTGTGCAAATTGTGTAGGCCTACATCTTGTAACGCAATTGTTTGATTTACTGTACACGACTTTAGGTTAATTAAGTTTAGTTTTTAAAGTGTTATAAATTATTTATTATTTTCTTACTACCGGTCTGTGGTGAATTAAAGTTGTGGGTGTGAAGTTAAATGTTTGCCGGTGTTGTTGTATGGCTTAGAGTCGTGCCCCATAAGCAACAAACAGTACAGGTCATTGGACTTTGCGCTGAATGGATGCCTTAGGAAAATATTCCGTTATGCAGATGTTTAATTGTTTTCCTGTAAAAGAGTGTGTTGCAAAACGTGGACATAAATTTCTTGTTAACTATATTACATCGGATAATATTTTATGCCACATATGTCAAAACAGTGCTGAACGTGGGAGGAGTTGCATAGTGTTGTTTTAAAAAGTTTTCTTGTAGCTCTTCCACAGTACTATCACGGTACAACCAATTCAACCACATCGTCTCAGCACCGGTGGGCGCGATGTGTTAAAACTTAAAAGTCCACGTGAGTGAACGCGGTGATACACAACAGTTAATCACAGATTAACAGGCAAAGGCTTGACAAATCAGTTGAAAAAGTTCAGAATGTCTTATCGCAATTTGTTACTGATTGGTGTGGAAACAGTAGTACTAGTAGCAGTAGTTTTTACTTAGGCCACTATAAAATTAACTGACTCCGTAAGTGTCGAAACTGGCGAGGTTTATAAAGCGCGAAGATTATAACGCGACGCATCGCCAGTTCACCACAGGTGAAATTACTATACATTTTGCAACAATAACGATGTTGTTTTATTTATTGAGCCACACCGCTGCATTGTCTAATGTTGTTTGTGAACTAGGTCAAGATAAAACCAGATAATCACAGTGTTTCCCTTCGACACACGCTGGCGCGACGTATAACAACGCGAAGTAAGCGCTTTCAATAGAAAGCGTGTCATCACTGGTCGATATGATTGTCACCCGCGTCACTGTGATAGTCCTACCTGGTCGTGTCAACCAGCCCAGTCAGGTATTGCCTGAATGAGGCTGAGTCTGAGTGTTGCTCGTCATATTCGCATTGTCTTCGCTCGGAATAAGCGTTTCTTGTAATAACAGTGTCCCGAAACAGTACGGAGTGAACCAAATTATACGGATGTCGTATGTACTTAATATGTTGGTATTACCAAACGACGACAAGGCCTACAGCACACAAGTAAAACAGCAAAAATCGAAAATGTGCTATTACTGTTGCAGCACGTCGCCATAACGTCAACGTGTTCCTAAATAACCTCTGTCTTAACCCTGTCGATTCTATTGTTTGGGGTTGCTTCGTGTAAGACAGCGAACAAAAATGTAATTAGTGAAAGGAGAAATCGATAATCTTTGAGACATCGAACGCATCGATATTTTAAACATTAATTTTGAAGATTGGTGACTCGATATTTATAGCATCACTGTAAACATAAGCATCGATATTGGCTCATGCAGACATTAAATGTGAAATCGGATTTTAGGCAGTTGTAAGCGCTCCGCTCGAGCCTAGCATGTCATGCTATAACTGTATTCATTTAGTCTATGTGTGTATGTATTATGCGTATTTAAGAGCTAGTTACATGATGATGAAAATGCTGTTAATTGTTGTTTATAAGAACTAATGCGTTAATACGAAGATTTGTATTGTGTTCGTTGAAATATCAAACTGAGACTGTTCAAAAGTTACTGTCTGTATGGTGTTGGTCTGTGGTCTAAATATTCTGTTAGAACTATAACGCAGTACAATATTGTTATCACAGGTGCATAAAGATTTTCGGTTATCCGAAGTATAGCGTTTCTGCTATTCTGTTAACAAAGTATTAAAACAAACAGTAACGCAAACAACCAATCCAATCTAGTTCTATTTCAGGCACAGGCCATAGCACAAGTATGTATAGAACAGGGAATAAAACACGGAGATGCAGAGTGGCCCAAATGGCCCAAAAAGTAAGCCACTATCAAGAATCATCATTAAATCGTACTTAAAACCGCCAGATAGGTTAGGTTTTCCATCAATTTTGATTACAAAGTAAGCACATATGATGTTTTCATATGCTATTATATCTATTTTGCCAAAGATCGCATTGAAGCTTCGGTAAAACGATTTATTGGCATTGTCAAAAATCGCGAAAAATGCGTATAACGGATTACAAAAACACCTAAATATCGTACACCGTCTACCCATTGCAGCTAACAGTTGTCAGACATCAAAATTGCGATTGTAAGTATTATTGTCACGTTGTGTTTTGATTTGTTTTTTTTGTGTAAATTAGTTTATCTTTTGTTTTCCGGCCACCGGTTCTTGGTTGCAATGTGCGAGTTTCTAGATCAAAGAAGTGTGCTGCAGCTGAGGCGGCCGCAACCTTCGTCACCGTACCGCTCGCTACACACGCCGGTTGTTAGCTGCGGGGACAGATAACCAGGTGTTTGAGCGCTAAGCCAAAAGCCAAGCCGCCGCCGCCGCCGCGCTAAGTCTCACGCGGCGGCTGCTGCTGCTGCTGCTGCTGCTGCTGTGGCGTCGGCTGTTGCGATCAGATGACGTCAACGTGTTACGAGCGAATGATTCGACGACGGCTACACTCTGATGGACAACCTATACGATATGGCACGCCGACCGTTGCTTAATATCTCACCTGGCTCTGGTGGCTAACTGGCTATCTATATTGACACCCAGCACAAAATGATGAAACTGTTTCTCTGACGTGTGGTATAGCACGCAACACAGAAAAATACAAAAAGGAAAATAAAAACAAAAAACTAAATCAACCCAACATAATGTAATGCTATTACATAATGGCATTGCATAATGATTATTGTTATAATTATATTATTCGTAGTTGGAAATAATATCTATTTCATGCTGTAAGTAAGTGATTTATCGCTCGATTAGCATTATTGTGTCTTTCTCCTTGCTTGCTTTACGCTTGTATATGCATCTACCAATGTATTGGTAAATAAAGATTAACATATAAATCAGACATATCATGATATCACTGAACAGTAGAATTCACAGTAAAATTTGACTACGAGGTAACACTAGACTCTTAAAACAGTCGCCGATGAAATCAACAGACAAACACAAAAACTTGAGACACACGGAAGCACAAAAATTCACACTACAGCAAAAACACTACACGCAACTATAAAATAAAACGCAACTTTAAAAGTGCACAATGAATATATGATGCGATGGAACGTCCTTCAACGTACGTAGAAACGCAAAACTCGAAAAAAAACGTTTAAACTTCACATTAACAACCAGAAACTGATTTAACTCAAACCTGCAACCCGAGAATATTGCACAGTGCATAAAGGAAGAGTTATTGTTCTTTTCGCGATGTTGTTAGTAGTCTAGCGGTACTATTGTCTCGTTGTCTGCTTGTTTGTCCCGCCCCTGAAATAACCTAAGCTGTGTCGGGCGGGGCGTTAAACTCTATATACCTCACTTACACTCGGCTGTTCGTTTCTGTTTTTCTACCATTTTATGGCCAATTACGTACTTTTCGTAAGAAAGAAAGATATAAATAAATAAATACATACATAAATACATACATAAATAAAGAAACAAATAAATAGAACGATAATAATAATAATATGCAAAAAGTACCACAAAATTTTTTTACTTTACGACTGTTCTGTGCACGATAAAATTTGGGCGAATGCTTTGTGCTTGGTTGCAGCGAAATATTTATGTTGCTGCGAGTATACAGAGTGGCCCCAAAAGTAAATCACTACCAAACTATAACAAAAATCGTATTAAATATTATCAAAGCCTGTCGAAGAGATTAGACTTATTCGTGATTTAAAGTATCTATCAAGCGTTATTATAGAATCACCCGTTGGTATTAAATATTTTGTGGAGCCTACTTTGTGACGTCATAAACTATGCCTGGCCCGCAAAGTTACGATATGCATGACAGTCAGTGAGTGATGTCAGCGCTCCCGTTGGCATCAGCTCGCCTTAGCAAGCTGTGAATTCCATTCGTAAACTATCTATCTTGTAGATGGGTGTTTGTGTAAAAACATGATTTCCATATTTTCTCCTGTGTTCCGTTGTTCAAGCTCCATTTTATCATCTACATTAATTTTACCCATTTTCACCTTGAAACACATCAACTGATGACGTCACAAATTAGGTCACACATAGAATGTTTAATACTAATTAATATAATATTATTTTCTATTTTATGCTAAAATTGGTGAAAATATAGCACCACTGGCGGTTTTTATACGTTTTAACGATGATTATTGATAGTGGCTTACTTTTGGGGTCACCCTGTATGTCGCAATGGGTCATAATGCCATTCGGGGAGGATTGAAAAGTTTCTGAGAATTGATGGTGATCTATATTTACGGGTCATGGTAGAAATGATATTGTGGAAGTGAAAATAACATCATGTCGCCATGTTGTCGGGTTGCTTCTGCCTGTTGTAATCAAAGTGCGAAGTAAAAGTGGAGGAATCTGGCAAAGTTTTATGCCAAGGCATACTTCGCAGACCTTGTAGTTCGATTGGCGCAGTTCCACACACAACAGGCAGGCATAGGTAAGTGTACGACGTTACACGCCACAACACTCTTTGGTGGGGGGGGGGGTCGAGCCCCCCACCAAAGGTTTGAGCCCCCTCCCCACAAAAGACTGTGGTCCTTGCGAATTTTACAGGTAGGTCTAAAACATTATAATGCATGCAGAACATGTGCATCAGAAAGCTCAGAAGTCGCAACGTGCGCCAATAGGATTGGATCATCACGGTTTGGGGCAGAGCACCCCACGGACATTTTTCTGGCTACGGGCCTGATCTCGGGATCATGACGGACGTAAGTATTGCCGTGGAGAGTTTTACCATGTGCATAGACCGCATCAAAGAGTTATGACTAAACTGAACGCAAAACACCAGACAACAATTTTCAACATTGTCTATGTAGTATGTACGTAGTCAATGTAAACGTCTCTGTGAAACTGGACCGCTATCAGCTTGAATGGCGTGAAGAAGTTGGCTTAATTCCTGGAGAGTATAGGCCTAGTTTTTGGCGTATGTTAATTCCAGTCATGTCTGCCATTCGAAATCAGCAACTAAATTGTCACTTTCGATTCTTTTAATTCTCATTTTTGTTTTTATCGACAAATAAATGCTACCACAAACTGACAAAAATAGGCTACATTGAAACATAACGTAATATTTTATGATAAAAGTGTCAGTCATAAGACAGACAGACAGACACCGTGTAACTAAGAATTCGGTGTGTTACCACTGATTGAATGACGTAGGCCTAAGGAAGAATGACTTTACATGTAAATTCGGCCTGAATAAAATTTATACTAGGCTTATTTCAAGTGATTATTGCTGTTAGTCTCACCGTAGTTGTATTGGTTTCTAACAATGCAATTGCCATAATTATTCTTTTAATACTATCTTATATCTGCAGATTCGTTTATTTATTTCCCTGTCTTCCAGTTTTTGTTGAATAAAAGGTGTGTGTATAATATTATCTTACGTAGTAGTAGTAGTAGTAGTAGTAGTAGTAGTGTAGTTAGTAGTAGAAGGCCTAGTGATTTTATCATTCGGTGTACGTACAAGCTGATCTAGACGACCGTTTGTATGTATTCATTGCTATTCATTGGTTTCTATACTACAGTTGTATAATATACAGTTTGTAGTAGCATATTCTGTGTTTGGCGTTGCGGTTTTAAACATTTTTTCAGTTTGGTTGTATTCTTCATTGAATGTTTGTATGCTGCATAGATATTATGTGCATCTGTCACGTGTATTAAAGATTACCTACGTACTTACTTCATTTGATTTCTTATTGCTTGCTCTGTCATCTGTCATTTTGTTTTGCGCAAAAGCTTTCCAATACACTCAGCGTGCGGACGAAGCAGGTGAGCGCGCGAGAGTTAAGCGACGCTCGGCTGTCCATAGCGGCTGCGGAAGGTGGAGCGATTGGCCGATGAGGCCGGGCATCGATTGTGACGCGGCGGCCGTTAGTCGATGCGACGTCGACCTCAAAATCGGCAGCGACGGCGCGCGCCCCCAGTCGACACCCGACCGACGACGGACGACGACGACGTCATCAATTCGTCATTTGCGTCGACTGCTTTTTTTCCGAACACCGCGTAAGTGACCGAGTTGTTTTTCAGCCTCCCTGTTTACGTAGGAGCACCTGTTGGGCGTCGGGACGGAATTTTTTTTCGGCGGGCGGGGCGGCGAGAGGGGGACGATAAGACCGAACGGCAGGTAGTCTACGGTCGCGAAGAAAAACTTCACGCGCCGAATCGATGGGACGCGGTGGCGAATCCATAGTAAAGTCGATAGGACACCGGCGTTGCGGCCTCGATCCACCAGACAGCTATAATTAGCCGCGTTAGCTTAAAATCTCGCCTCTTCTGGACGCTGCGATGCCGCCGCGACGCACCCCCGCTAGTCGAGATCGTTACTGAAAAAATACAGGTTTTATTGAATGATTTTAAAACAGCGTTTGTTTTTATTTTGTGCGAACTTCGCCTCGTGCGCACGCGAGAGAGAAAAAGTTTTTTGACAAACAGTAACACAATGTTACAACTTTGTGGCGGGCTCTACCAGAGGGATCACCAAAACCGTCTAGCTGGTCACCGGTACATGTCATATTTAACGGTATGCATACCGAATCCTCATAAATATCATTCAGATGTGTACAAGCAGTTTCAGCAATAAGCACGTATTGATTATATGATTTAATGATAATCTGCAGTAGTAATGTAACGTACTCTGTCCCGGGTGAAACTAAAAACTAGCTTGAACTATATCATACGCAATAAAACCAAATGCACGACAAGAGTTGTGAATTATTCGACATTTGGCTGGTTTGGCGTCGTTCTACATTCACGAATTATTTCGACACTGAAACGTCTGCACGAAAACTGTCGGAGCAGCGAACCAATGTTGTTAGATTATAAATTCGTGTAGCGCTCGCCGAGATTTTCAGCGAATTTTTTCACCAGCCAACGCTTCACAAAATTTCTCGTCTCCAGCTTCACCCCAACGTTGAAATGCATGCTATTTGAAATTAAATGAAAAATCAAACGGCTTGGAGACATATCGCTGTCAACAAAAATCTCCATAATGAAGCGTCTGCTCTACTTGCACAAGTTTTGAGACTCGATGTTAATATACGGGGTGGCCCAAAAAATAAGCCACTATCACTAAACATCACTAAATCGTAATAAAACCCGCTATTAAGGCTAAATTTTTCATCACTTTCGACCACAAAATTAACACAAGAATGTGATAAGTCTGTATTAAATATTCTATGTGTGACCTAATTTGTGACGTAATCAATTGCTTCGTTTGAAGCTACGATACGGGTGAAATCAAAGATGTGATAAAATGATGTTTGAAAACCAGAAAAGAAAAGACAAAATATGGAGAAAAAAAATATATTTTCACGTAAATCTCCATCTAAAAGATCGTTGAGACATAGAATTCGCAGCTTGCTAAGGCGAGCTGATGCCAGAAGAAGCGCTGACATCATTTACTGTATCTGACGCATATCGCTAGTTCGCGTGTCAGGCTATTGAGGTAAGAAAGTAGGTCATACATAGAATATGTAATACCAACGAATAATATTATAATGTGTTTTATTCATATTTTAATTTGACGAATAAATCTAATCTCAGTGACAGGCTTTAATACGTTTTAATACAATTTTTTTATCATTTGGTAGTGGCTCATTTTTTGGGCCACCCTATACGTTTTTTATTCGCAAGAGTAGCCACATCACAGTAAAATATAATGCCGACGACAGATAAAAATAGTAGCCACCATTCGTTCCTTGCAAGGATAAAAAACGACCGCCTAAAATGTAAAAAAACAATGAGATATATCATTTAGTGCTGAAATTCATCCATCCTCTGGAACAGCTTGCCTCCTGATATTCAATCATCCGCCTCCCTGACCGATCTCTGCCACAAACTGAAGACATTCTTGTTCCACCAATCATTCCCAACGCTGAAAGAATCTTGCGATTTGCCGAAGTCGGCAAAGCGGAATTATTAAAGACGGAAAATTCAAAGCAAAAAATTATGGCTTTGATTTACATTCTAGAGAACTTTTGTGTGCAATGCCTAAATATTGTGTTGGTAAATTGTTTGTTAACCGCATATTCACCGTGTAGGCTGAGTAAAAGTCATATTGGTGTTATCTTTTATATATTATAGGCATATAGGCCTATCATTTTAGGTCTATGTTTAGATTCACAAAGAAAACAACGATTTGACTCGTTTTTGTCGAACTCCTGTCACTTAATTCAATTTTTCGAAATTATATGATGGGGCCGATTGAAGTTTTAGGCTAATGTGTAACGAACGTAAAATGCGTTTGATCTTTTTCGGTTAGAAATCAATAAGAAATTACGAATTCGTCGAGTCACGTGTGCGAACAACACCTTAGTATGTTGTTTAAGAGTTTTTTTGCGTCTTTTGCATAAAAAGTTGCGTGGTCGTTGTGAGATGCAATTGCGGCGGGCCGTATAGATCGATAGATCAACAACTGTCCATCGAAACGCAAAAATGCAATAATCTGCAGTCTTATATGGAGCCATGCAGCGCCACCGTTGCAACCGACCTCCAAGATTTCGCCATTTTTCATATAGCCTATTAAATGTTGAAACAAGCAACAACAACAATTAATATTAGCATTGTAGATGTTATTGTTAAGTCTGTTACTACTACTATTATTATTATCGTAATCTTCATAAAGTATTTAGTGCACCTATTAAAAGCACCAACGTAGAAAAACGGTAAAACGAAAATGTCGAGTTAAAAGGATGTGTAAAAAGGTACGTTTTGAGTTCCTGTTTGAACATGTTTTTCAGGGTGGTGCAACTCTGAATAAATTAATGATAAGCTTTATTTCACCATCACATGGTAACAGAAACCCCCCCTCTTACCCCCCTAAAAAACGGAAAACAGTCAAACTAAATCATTAGCTAATAATACCAAAGAAATAAACTTCGTTCTTTTATCAATCTTGCGTCGACAAACGTTGGAACAAGTGCGAGGAAGTGGATTTAATTTTAGTGGTCGAGGCTCTCCGGAAATAATATCGTCGTCTGCGCGAACGAAAGCAGAGATCGCAATGGTTTGCTGTTTCACGATAATCGGCACCGCGTGACTCATCCGTGAATGTGAGACAGATAACGCAGCTGCCCATCTCAGCGACCTTTATTTGAACATGCCGGTCTAACTTGCTTCACACTGCTATCACCATCCATCACTTTTTCACTGTTTCACTCTCAGCTTAAAACCTACCTTTTCAGAAAATCTTATCCTCCGCCTTAATCTGTCGAACTGATCTCGTGACTCTGTGCCGTTTACTGGATTTATTTCCGCCTCGGTTTTTATATTTTATTTCCATTTTTTTTCTTTCTGTGTTACTTATTCCTACGTGCGGCAGAATAAGTTGGCCAGCTCTCTCGTCAACTTTTGGGCGCACGGCAATAAACGTGATTGATTGATTGATTGATTGATTGATTGATTGATTGAATGAAACGTTTGCGATCTCTGACAGAGAAGGCTGCCGTCGTGACCGACGGTGCAAGGTGGACGGGTGGCACAGCACCATGATGGACACCGTCGACTACCGTTCCACAGCGGCCGGCCATCCGATGCTGCAGGACCACCACCTGTCGCCGTACCACGCACACCACCAGCACCATCAGCAGCCGGGCACCGGGTCCTCGCGGCTGCTTCAGAGTCCGTCTCCGTCCGAGAGCTACCCGACGGCGGCGTGCTCTGCCATCGACACCTCGTACACCACCCTCCAGCCGCTGCCCACCGCCGACAAGTTCGCGGCGACCACCTCGACGGCGGGTCTCCTGGGCGGCGCGGCCACGTTCTCTGGCTTCATGGACGAGATGGCGGTCAACCCGTACTCCATGTACAAGTACGACAAGCTGAACGGGGTGCCCGACAACTGCTCGGTGGCCGCGGCGTTCGGCGGCGGAAGTGGTTACGGGATGATGCACAACGGATACGGCGGACACCATCACCAGTCGAGTTTGTCGTCCCTCTACCAGCAAACGGGGTACGGGTCCCCGAACGGGTTCCAGCTGGCGACACCGACCCAGCATCACAAGGCGTTGCTGGACACGAAACCGCCGCCGCAGATGATGTCGCCGGGACCGTCGCCCGCCTACGATCCGTACTCGCGTAGCGGTATTCTCT
>Ga0056115_1001624_pt1 | contig 10899 bp, 6 predicted proteins | sample WorMetOlspDAHAB1_FD_77007 | JGI IMG/M metagenome (GOLD analysis project Ga0056115, IMG submission 77007) | Marine gutless worms symbiont microbial communities from Max Planck institute for Marine Microbiology, Germany - Olavius sp. DAHAB.1 ... | reverse complement strand
GAAAGTGCAAACGACTACTCGCTTTAGAAAAAAATAGTATTAACATGCGTACTCCATTTAAGATCATCATCAATGGTCACGCCAAGTAATTTAAAGGAATGCACTTGTTCAACTATATTATTACTAAAAGACAAAATATCAAAAGGAAATCCGGCGCCTTTAGTTACAATGGCCATTTCTTTCGTCTTTGACCAATTTATATTCATTAAGTTCTTGCAGGACCAACTAATTACACCATTTACGATAGATGACATTTTACTAGAGCCGTCTTTTGGTATGATTTCTGTCAAAGTGGTGTCATCCACAAATTTGTGGAGAAGACAACCTGCTGTGAGATTATTTATCAGGATCAGAAAAATTAATGGGCCAAGGTAGGAGCCCTGCTTGATTGATTGATTGATTGATTGATTGATTGATTGATTGATTGATTGATTGATTGATTGATTGATTGATTGATTGATTGATTGATTGATTGTAATGTGAATGCGTTCTTTTTGTTGTGGGCGCAGTACAAATGATTATTCATTTACCGCTATTGACGATGATGATGATGATGATGATGATGACACGTAGTATTATACTCATTAGAAACACAACGTCGAGATATAAACCAACGTTAATAATAATATAATAACATTAATAATAAGGGGATTTATACCGCGCATATTTGCCAAGGCAGCAAAGGCTTAATACCACTCTCCGACTTATGCGGTTCAAGTCGCGGTGGTCTGCGGTTGCGGAGACAACCGCCCGAAGTTGGAAGCCGTTCGAAATTCGTGGCGTTGGGTTGCTCGCGATAAATTGAGAAACAGAATGACCAGCAGTTTCGCTGATGAAAACCCGGACAGCGCCGTTCGGCCGGCCACTGACAGTTTGACCGTATGGCGCCGTGGTAGACTGGACAGAACGCCATGTCGACAAGGTGTCGCGAAAACTCAGACAACGTTAGTGCTCGTTATAAAGCTTCGAGGTACAGCGACTAATTTCGATAATTTTTGGCAGTTTTCGACAATTCGCTTTATTTACACTGTACTGAAGCATTTAACGTATTAGAGATGTTTCAGGATGATACGCTCTATAAATTGATTTACTTACTTATTTACATACAACACATACCATGTCGGTTAACATCAGTGATGTTTCAGCTGTGAAATTCATTTAATGTAAAGTTTAAGTTAGCTTCATGTCTAATCTTTTTTATTTTACAAAGTTAAAGCTACTCGTATAACAAAAAGTCACCTCAGTTGCTATTTAGTCGAAGTTCGGTGATACAGGTTACACAAGTTACACACTACACAACTGCATATACTGAAAAAAATGTTCAAATGAAAGGCAACTGGACAATAGGTTTCGTGTTCTTTTCGGGACACCGTGTGTATACGTCGGCGTCCTAGACTCGCTCTGCGGAATCTAATCGATTAACTCGTCGCCGTCGTCGTCTTCTCGCTATAAATCGATCGATCCGACGTATTGACGTGTCACTGAGCTATAACTGGCTTCGCTTCGACCGGAGAGAGGAGGGGACTGAGTGCGGGGCTTGGGACGGTTGCTGAGGCTGCTGTCTGCCGGCACTGATGACGATGATGCGTGTCACGTGACGTCGTAGTCATCTCCGGGGGCATCTAATCCCTCTCCCGAAAATATCGAGACGTTGTGTGCCAGTCAACAGATTGTAATAGATTTTATTAATAGATTTTGCAGTTAATCGCCTGTGTATGAAACTCTTCAGCACGTCGGATATTTCTTTAGTTCAGCAATGGCGATATGAATTTTAATTTCGAACTACCCAGTACCGTTCTCGATACACTTCGGACAAAATTCATAATGTAATTATCGGAGCGAACAGTGTGCATACAGATACACGGTAAAGTGCGTTGTAGACACATTCACTCTGACATTGTGTTTGTACGCCGCTGCTTAACGTCTTTTCCATATAATGATTGTTTACTGTTAATATTGTGTTCTGCCGTGTGGCGAATAAAGATGTTCACATGTCGTCGTGTCCTGGTTGACGGCGCTGTGTGGAGAGACGGGCGAGCGAAAGCTAAAATGTGAAGGTAAAGTTAGCACTTACACAGCGCCACAAGTCAACGAGCTACACCGCAGTGGCGCTGTGCGTCACAGACAGGGGTCAGCGTTCAGCCTAGGCCGCCCGCACACAAGTCTGCGGTATAATCGTCTTCACCCCCGTAATCCGTGCAGTCACACGGATTACCACTCATTTACTGACGGAGGATGGACGGCTGAGCTGGCCTAGTTGGCTGACCCATAGCGGACAGTTTACCCACAAGCGATCACAGATCGGGCGCATGTCGGGGTAAAGATCGCCGATGAAACACCGACGTCCTATATAACCGCGGTCAGCTACGACGCTAACGGGCGGCAGCTGCAAACAAGAGTAAGAATTGCTCACGTTGAACCAAGCCCGAATGCACTAGACTACTGTTGAATAATTACTCAAAATCAGCTAAATTTGGCTGAAGTGTACGCATATAACTCTGTAAGAAAGCTAGTAGTGCTCTTACAGATCCACTGCTCTGCCTATATACACCTTTACAGCGACCTCTCCAGTCTTTTTCCGAACGCCGTCGAGACATTGACACTGTAAATGACGTAGGCTGTAGCTGTGGATAGGATACATATAACGTTATGTTACGCAGCCAAAGCGAGACAGTAATCCCCGCCTTCCTTCCTCTCTTTCTCTCCCTCTGCTTCCCCCCTAATCCCCCTAACGCCTATCGCTTCCACGTCTTCCTCCTTCATTTTTCCTTCCTCTCAACCGCGCCTACCCCTCCCCTCCTCACAGTTAGAGAATCTGTCAGCTGAGGCGACAGGATAGGCCTAAATAAATGCAGTCCCTGCCTTTGGAGCATTTTAAACGTAGCAATAACCCACCAGAGTCTTACAGCGCAATGTCAGTACCGCTGTATGACTGCTTTAGCTGGTGTGTTTTAATGTTTTTTATATAGTTCTTTCGGTTTATGCAAAGTATTGTACGATAGTTTGGCTGCGTACACTTGCTGTTTTAGGATGAAAATGATGATAACGATGATGACGATGATGATTACTGTGCAGTCGTATAGCAACCCCCAGATAATGCAAAATCTTGATCAAACCCCTAATTCTGAAAACGCGAAAACCGCCTCCAAACCCCCCGGCCCGGCGGCGGGGATGCGCTTGCATACACGAGACTTTTCGTGGGTGCATTCGCGCTGATACAAAGGAGTCGGCACGCGTACTCGACTTGAAGGGACCGACTCTTTTGTCAAATGACAACTGACGATGCGTCGTTCGCCACCGTGCAGTCGTGCCTTTTTCAGCGTTGTCGCCACCTATTCCGTGCTTACTGCAGTTTCGATCGTATACAGCACCTAATCATTAGCGCGTTTTCTGCCCTGGTGGTCTTTGTCAACTCTTGTCATCGCTAATTATTATTTTTTCGCCCTCTGTAGTAAAGATTCCGAGGGCTAAACACATGAAGCAAAAAACAAAAAGTTGGAATGGCTAGAGGTCCGGTTCTTCATCGGCGCAAACATAGCTCTCGTGTATTAAGACCGAATTGAAACGCTGTACAATGACCGAGAGTCTTTGGAATAAATATGACATCTCGTGCAAGTCGCCGGAGGTACCAGTTAAGCGTTCGCCCAAAGTGGTGAGGAAGGAGATGCCACTTGTACTGAACGCACCGCAGGATTCCATTGCGATTGGCTGAAAAGTATACGAGTTGGCGAGGCTCGTATATTTCGCCTCTTTACGACTGGCAGCGAGGTCTGCTGCGGCGCCGGCAGACCGAGCAGAAGACGACAGCTGAAGTTGCCAATTATAATATTTATTATTATTCGATCATTACACCAAAAGGCTGCGCAGCATATAAGAAAACAGCAAAAACGTAAAATACAAGACCTGTCAAATCTTGACCATTCAGCGCATTCCAGCTCCACAAAACTACTCTCATAATGGCAGAAAACTGTGTTTTGGAAATATTTTATGACTCTTGGTGTTTGGCAATCTGCATATTGCAGGCCTACCTACAGCAATACCGCCACCGTTAACTTTCAAGAAAAATTATGCTGTTAGTGCATGTTACTAAATAATTATGACTTGGCGTTTTGTACCGTGTATACTCTGAAACATAGGATCCAACTATGCAGAGACATTAATTCTAAAAACAGGTTTTAAATACAAGCAATTGGAAACATTGTGTCTGCGTATACTAACTGTGCTGTGGTCCCACTACCCAAAGAACAACTTCTACATTGACTGTCTTAATAAACGGTATGATAAGTCCCGCCGTGTTGCCTATGTAGGCCTACTGTATATACAGGGTGGCCCAAAAAAGTCAGCCACTACCAAATTATCAAAAAATCGTATTAAATTGTATTAAAGCCTGCCAATATGATTAGATTTATTCGTCAATTTACAGTATAAATCAAGCACTATAATATTTTTCGTTGGTATTAGATATTCTATGCGTGACCTACTTTCTGACCTCAATAACTCTGCCTGACCCGCAAACTTGCGATATGCCTCAAATACGGTAAATGATGCCTTAGCAAGCGGTGAATTCTATGTATAAACGATCTTTTAGATGGAGATTTATGTAAAAATTTCTTGTAGCTTTTGTTCTGGTTTTAAAACATGATTTTATCAGATACGTTGATTTTACCCGTATCACAGCTTAAAACACAGCAAGTGAACACAGCAAGTGATGACGTCACAAATTAGTTCACATATAGAATATTTAATGCAGATTTATTATATTCTTGTGCTCACTTTGTAGTCGAAAATATAGTGGCGAGTTTTAATACGATTTACTGATGATTTGTGTCCGTGGCTTACTCTTTGGGCCACCCTGTATATACGTGTATGCGCGAATACAGTTTAAAACTGTTACTGGCGCAATTCGAAAAATATTAGCATTGAAACAGAAGCATATGTTGTCTGCCTTTTCGTCTTCATTTGAAAGCGGACCAACGGAAAGTTGTGACAGATCACCGCAAACACAATTAGGTCGCCCGACACTCTGATCAGTTTGCGGTTTCGCTGTTGAGCCGAGGAAAGCCGCCGCCGATTCATTCATCCCGCCGTTTTGACAACTGACGTCTGTCGGACGATATCACCGTCAACCTCGCTGTACTCGAAGTGATATTTGGCATTTATTTATCTAATACTGTAATCGTACACGGAGTACGGACAGTAGGCGTTTATGTCGCCTTTTTATGGGGAGGAAAATTCAGTCGCACTGCAAAGACGTGCGGTATATGAGACAAATAGGATTTCAAAATACCAAATGTAAAAATTACGACCGATACGGTAATATCCATTCAGTCCCAGAGTTGAAACATGTTATTGACGAATTATTTACTCACAGTTGGTCATTTGGAATCTGCTCTAGATAATACTATTATGTTATTACTCTATTATTACTCGATATTGCTCCAGATATTACCTGAAACCATGAATGTTTGCTATTTGCATATGCTTTGTTCTTTCTTTTTTTTGCTTTTGTGTTTGCTGCCGTTTTTGGGCGAATAAAAGATGTATATATAATATATACCAACCTAGTAGTGGACTGGATAGATTTCCGAATTATCAATAAATTGCCCTATTTCGTATTAAAGCCATTCAATTAGATTATATTTGTTCACCGAACTAAAGTGTCAAACCAGCACCGTAATATCATCGCTCGGTATTAAATATTCCGTGTGTGGCTTACTTTCAGACGTCAATTACTGTGAGTTACTCCCTCGAAGGTGCAATATTGTACTGTAACTGGTGTCAGCGCTTTCTCTTGCATCTGTTCGCCTTAGCAACCTATGAATTCCGCTCCCAAACATAGTTTGCGATGGAAATTCCTGCAAAAATTTTTTGATTTCCATCTCGTCGTTTTCCAAGCTTCTCATTGCGATTTCATACACCTATTTCACCCATATTGTAACCTCAAGCACAGTAATTGACGGCGTCATAAATTAGATCACACGTACAATATTCAACAGCAGCTAATAGCATTCTTTTGTTTATTTTATGCTCAAAATCTGTTAGCTAATTGAGGGATTCTGATACGATTTGGTGATGATTCGGGGCAGCGGCTTACTTTTGGGGGCCACCCTATATATACATATAACACAAGCAGCGGGATAACAACGAATACAATTGCTGGCACAACAGATGTCGCTGTCAACAACTGAACGGAGAACGTATGTAAATAAGGTTCGTCTAGTTTCCGTATGACACCGCGACAAGAGTAGAAAACATTTCGGGCGTTCGTCAATCGGTCAAAACCTTGCTCGACGTGGCCCATAAATTTCACGCGTCAGTTTCGCTTGCATTTTCACCGCGTGAAATCCCCGCGTTCGTTTATCCGTGTTAACCCCGATGACTTTCTCAAGGGTGTTAAATGTTTTCTGTTTTTTAATGTTCGTATCTCGCTCGGCTGTCGCTGCAGCGTCTGTTTGCCTGCTCGCTTTCGTGTTTTAGTATTACGTTTATGAGCAACTATATAATAATGAATAATGAATTAATAATGAATGTCAACTGTTGGTAAAGTACCACAGCACACGGTCGCGTTATGTACTTTTAACCGTTTAATCGACATATGTTTCGTTGTATTTTGCACAATTATTTTGTCCGATTTCGTGATGAAATGGCATAAAATAAAACGAATGACGAACAAGCAGTAGCAGTAGAACGAACATAAGATCAGAATGGGCAGAAAACGATGACACGTATACTAATAAAAACACACCAAGAACGTTCAATCATAACGTCTATAACATAAATAATACATGGTGGTCCAAAAACTGGCACACTTTTTTGTCTGTCTTAACTTCATCAAATTTTGACCGATTTTCAAACTTATTTCACTCTCAGAATCAGGCGAACATTTGTAAGATCCCGCCATACCTCAATCGTGTCAACAACAATTGAAAATAAGACTTTGACTATGTCACTATGGCAATTAGGTAGAAGATGTGCGTGCCGGCCAGTAAATCATATTTGGCGATTTTGTTGGCCGCTGCCTGGTTGGCCGCGGCACCTGCCTCTGTGGCTGTGTAGCCAATGTATGATTCTGCATACGTGTCTGGGACAGTGACATCCCAGGCCACTGGCTTGCCCCTGAACCATTATTATTTTTTATTATTAATTATTTATTGTGTTGTTGTTATTATGAATAGCAACTTCATAACCCGCATGCTATTCTACAAGGTGTTGTTTTTTTAGCTATATTAATTTTTATATCGGATGTTGATTTTCGTTTTGTGCGTTGTGCGGTGTGTGTGTGTGTTATTAGTTTATTCTATGCTACATTATTATTCCATTATTAGTTCATGCATATGCATACACCGTAGCCTAGTGCATACGTGCAATAACACACAGCCGCGGTTACAGACGTGGAACTTAGCGTGCGGTGTGGTACTAGTGAATGATTTGGGATGCTCGGCGGCATGACGACCGACAATGCTGGATCATGTTGATGCCAGAGGGCCGATTGAGAGGTGTCCGGTTTGCCGCACCCGTGTGTATGGACATCCGAGGTGTCGGCGGCGGCGACACGGCGTCGGCGGCTACACGGCACCACCGGCGGGCGTCGGTTATAATCGGCGCCGGAATATTGGTTACGCGGTGGACCGGCCGCGCCACGCGAAAGCTAATCGCACTGTTGATTGGGTCTGTCGGACGGTCGGTCGGTCGGTCGGATGAACTCGTCCCCGCCGAAAACGCAACCGCAGCGCCGGGGCCGTCGCCGAGGGGAACTGCGAGAGAGAAAGAGAGAAAGAGAGAGAGAGAGAGGTCAAACAGAAAGAGACAAAATAATGATCGATCGTGTCTGCTATCATTTATGGCACATTAACGCGTCGGGTCGCTGTTTCCAACTGAGGCGCGCAGGCAAACGACTCTTCTCGGCACTTTCCGATACAGCGTGTCGACAACGATGAGGGAGTCACAGTTTGTTTTCGGCCTCTAAACGTTTACAGTCTCTTTTCTTCCGGCGGGAGGGGGGGGGCGTGGACGAATTTTCATATCATTTATTGCGCATTACGGCGGCGGCGGCGTCGGGTGTATTAACGGAGGTGGGCGCGAAGCAGTTTTTCGGTGCAATTTCTGCGCAGCGGTGGAGAGTCTACACCGCCCGGCGGGAGTTGCAGTCAGTTCTCGGAAAATCATCTTCCAGAAATATTTTTTTATTTCCACCTTTTATCATTTTTTTCTCCATTTTTTCGTTTGCGGTTTTATCACATGTACACTCATCTTACCCACATCGCAGCTTCGGACGCAGTAATTGATGACGTCACTAGTTAGGTCACGCATAGAATATTTAGCACCGACTGGCGATATATGGGCGATTTGTTTACACTAAAATCTAATGGAAAGCTCTAGCCTTGACGGATATTCAATAATACGATTTAATGTAAATTACTTTTTGGGCCACCCTGTATATTTGTGCTGCGATGCCACATCCTGTAGATTTCGTAGAAACGTTTTACTGTGTCTGCCGTCGTAGTAAGTTTGGATGAATTTTGAGCCAGACTTCATAGCACGTTACGGTATATCAAGCGCATTGTGTGAGTTGGACCACAAGCAATTGGGAATTTTCTATAGACAGCAACTTAAACTGGGCAGCATGTCTACTATGTAAAATACGATAAATTAAGTAATAAGTTAACTATTCGGCTAAATGTTTATAGAGTGTCTTTTTTACTCGCAACGGGTGTCGTTCTGGACAAATTCTAACTGACACTGCACGCTAACATTTATTGCACATTACGGTAGACTACGTCACTTCTATCTAAACTGTCTGCAATGCACAAAACAAGGTCTGCATGACTGAGGTAATTGCACAGCGCAGAAAATATGCACGTGTTCACTGTGGTTAGGTCACGAAATGGAAACCTGTCAACAGCTGCGTAATACTGTCACATACTGCACAGCGATTTTCTGTCACTGTCGCCAAAAACAGTTGTCAGCACATTTGAACTTGAAGTAGTAATACTGTTCATTGCTCAGACCCCATTAAAAGTCGCCGATTGGTCGACTGATTGATTGTCGGCTTAACGTTTTGTATGCATCTTTTATTCGCCAAAAACGGCAGCAAACACAAAAGCAACAACAGAAAAAGCAGGGCATGTGCAAATAACAACCATTCATGGTTTTTCAGGTAATATCTAGAGTTATATAAAGTAATAATGAAGTAATAACATAAGAGTAATATCTAGAGTTTCAACACAAAACTAATGAAGCAACGCTGTGTGACTAAAATCTCTTTATCTTTATATCATAACCTACTTTTATCGGGCATGTCTACGATACAGTCTACTGTGCACTAACGGGTTGTAGTGCTCTCGTATTTAACATCTACACCCATGTAAAAGACAGATATCAAGCTTATAGCAAAGACTAAACAACTTGGAGTCTGATATGTTAGTTACGACACGATCTAGTCGATGATTAGGCCTACCCTGGCACAATACACCCGGGTCGTTGATGTACGTAAACATATAAGCCTATTTGCATGCGGGTCTCTTCTGTACATTGCGATATAAAGTTAATATTGGCGAGATATGACTTCATCAGGTTGCGTTATTATGTCCTTCAGGTCGGAGCCGGGTAGTGAGCGACTTTTTGTGCTCAAGCACATGGGCGTCGGACAGATGTGTTGTATAGCCCAAATTCCACTTGTTGCGCCACTTCACGACACGTCACGATAATGTGTCGTGCGTGTCGCGTCGTGATTGGCGAACGACGAAGCAGCAGTAGTGCAAGCGTGTGCGAGTTTAGTCTTTTGCGTTCTGGATTTGCATCAATCTCAGGAACAACTTCTGGAAAAAGTGAGGTGGACATGTCCGCCCCAGTCCACGCTGCTGTGGCGACACCCCTGAACACGTGTCGTGCGAGTCGCACCTGTCGCGCTTGTCACGACGCGCGTGTTGTGCCGTGCTGCTCGACAAGCGCGACACAGCACGTCACGACTTTTTCTGTGCCAAAATGCATGGGCCAGATAGCGTGTTGAGTTGTGTCGCCAAGTGGAATTTGGGCTCATAGCAAGGAACTGGTTGAGGCCGAAGCATTATGAAGTCTGAATAATAATATAACAATAATAATACGAAATTTATATAGCGCCATAATGCCGTTAGGCGGCTACAGAGGCGCTGGTGGAACAGGTAGGTAGAATAGTTAGCAGAAAGCGGTATAAAACAGATGAGTTTTAAGTCTGGATTTGAAAGTAAAGAGAGAGTCGCAGTTTAATACGGCAGGTGGCAGTGAGTTCCAAGTCAGAGGTGCGGCAGTGCTGAACGATCGTCTGGCAAATGATGACTGTCAAAATGGCATGCACAGCAGTGGGACGGACGACGATCGAGTGTTGCGTGAGCTGGTGCGCAACGAGATGTGCTGGTTCAGATACTGCGGAGATGACGTCTGCTGAGTCTTGAACATCAGCACGGCCAACTTGTACATGTAGTTGATGCGCTGTTCAACAGGCAGCCAGTGCAGCGTCTGAAGCAGCGAGTTGACGTCTGACCGTCGAGGCGCTTGTAGAACGATACGTAGAATGACACGGTTGATTTGCGAGCATTGAACTACTTACTGAAAGTGGGATTTTATACGCACAGAACTTGCAAGCGACTGAGTGGTTGAATCGCTGTGCAGAAGCGACTGATTGATGACGATGCTGAGTCGGATGCGAATTCGAAAGCGAAACGAGACAATGTTGCTGCGGCTGGATCGTCGGCTGATCATCTGTCTTCATCGGCTGCTGTGTCGCAAATGCACTCCGATGCAGTGGCGACAGATGCCAAGCGGACGTCAGTCGCTGCAACTGATGCCGAGGAGCACGACGACGCTAAGCATGTTCGTCGTCGAGTGATGAGAATGGGCGCTGATGATGTGGTTGGCTCGACG
>Ga0056115_1001623_pt1 | contig 10899 bp, 9 predicted proteins | sample WorMetOlspDAHAB1_FD_77007 | JGI IMG/M metagenome (GOLD analysis project Ga0056115, IMG submission 77007) | Marine gutless worms symbiont microbial communities from Max Planck institute for Marine Microbiology, Germany - Olavius sp. DAHAB.1 ... | reverse complement strand
CCCGGCGACCGGGCCAAAGGGTCAATTGACCAAGGGCGACGTGGTCGCTTTCCTGGAAAGCGGTGGCGCCGCGGCAGCGCCCGCGCCGGCGGCAGCGCCCGCCGCCGCGCCGAAGCCGGTGACCACGCCGCCGCCGGCGCAGTCATTCGAGGCCAAGGGCGAGCGGCCGCTGGACCCGCGCGGCGAAGAACGCGTGCGCCTGTCCAAGCTGCGCCGGGTGATCGCCAGCCGGCTGAAGGAGGCCCAGAACACGGCAGCCATGCTGACCACCTTCAACGAGGTCAACATGGACGCGCTGATCGCGCTCAGGGCCGAGTACAAGGACCGGTTCGAGAAGCGGCACAGCGTCAAGCTGGGCTTCATGAGTTTCTTTGTGAAGGCGGCGATCGCGGCCCTGAAGGAGCTGCCGTCCGTCAACGCAGAGATCTTCGGCGACGAGATCATCTACAAGAACTACTACGACATCGGGATTGCCGTCGGCACGCCGCAAGGCCTGGTCGTGCCGGTGCTGCGCGATGCCGACAGGATGGATTTCGCCCAGATCGAGTCCACCATCGCAGACTTCGGCCGGCGCGCCCGCGACGGCAAGCTGACCATGGCCGAGATGACGGGCGGCACCTTCACGATCACGAATGGCGGCATTTTCGGATCGATGTTGTCGACGCCGATCCTGAACCCGCCGCAGTCGGGCATTCTGGGCATGCATGCCATCAAGAAACGCCCGATCGTCGACGGCGACGAGATCGCGGTGGGGTCGATCATGTATCTCGCCCACTCCTACGACCACCGCATCATCGACGGTCGCGAAGCGGTCACCTTCCTGGTCCACATTAAGGAGATGATCGAGGAACCGGCGCGGCTTCTGATCGACGTTTAGGGTTCCGAACGACTCGTCCGGCCGGCGTCAGATGTCCTGACCTGCTTCGTCCTGGTCTCGATCGTCGCGCTTGCGACGGATCAGAATATCGCCGTTCTCCAGGATCTCCGGCGCCTCGTATTGCGGAATGGAATCCATGACAAGCTTTAGCCCGGCAACCAGGTTGGCCAACGCCTCTTCGATCAGCCTTCGCGCGCGTTCCGCTTCTTCCTGGGCCTGTTCCGAAAGAGGCCTGTCATTAGCGTCGGCAGGCACAACCGCCAGCGCCAATGCGCTTGCCAGCACCGCCGCCGCGCCGAAACCGGCTTTTCGTCCCAAACTCATCCGCACTTCTCCGTTGCCGTTGTTGTCGCCCACCGGGCGTTTCATGAATCACAAGCCGCACGTGGCAAACCGCGGCGGCCGGGGGCGTTCCGCACGCTCGCTTCTTGCCCCCAACCCGCCTTTACGGCATGGTGCCGCCACCGTCAACCGAGCGTGCTCAAAGGAAGATTCGAGATGAGCGAGCAGGACTACGATCTGGTTGTAATCGGTGGAGGCCCGGGCGGCTACGTCGCCGCAATTCGCGCAGCGCAGCTTGGTTTGAAGACCGCCTGTGTTGAAATGCGCGGCTCTCTCGGCGGCACGTGTCTCAATGTCGGCTGCATTCCGTCGAAGGCCCTGCTTCAGTCTTCGGAGCTGTTCCACGAGGCGCAGCACAATCTGAAGAACCACGGCATCGACGTCGGCTCGGTCAAGCTCGATCTGAAAACGATGATGGGTCGCAAGGACCGGGTTGTCGCGGACCTGACCAAGGGCATCGAGTTTCTGTTCAAGAAGAACAAGGTCGACTATCTGAAAGGCCGCGGCACGATCGTCAGCCCATCCGAAGTCCAGATCGCGCCGCAGAACGGCGGCCCGACCTCGGTCACGACGAAGAACATCCTGATCGCCACCGGCTCGGAATCGACCCCGATACCCGGCGTGGAGGTTGACGAGAAACAGATCGTGACCTCCACCGGCGCGCTGTCGCTGCCGAAGGTCCCAACTTCGATGGTGGTGATCGGCGGCGGTTATATCGGCCTGGAAATGGGCTCGGTCTGGGCGCGGCTTGGCACCAAGGTGACGGTGGTCGAGTTTCTTGACCGCATCACGCCCGGCATGGACGGCGAGGTGTCCAAACAGTTCCAGCGCATCCTGAAAAAGCAGGGCCTGGAATTCAAACTCTCCACCAAGGTGACGGGCGCCCAGAAGAATCCAGCCGGCGTGGTCCTGACCATCGAACCGTCCGCCGGCGGCGAAACGGAAGAACTGGATGCGGACGTGGTTCTGGTTTCCGTGGGGCGCCGTCCCTATACCGAAGGCCTTGGCCTGGAGGCCGTCGGCGTTGAGGTGGACAACCGCGGGGTGATCCAGGTCGACGAGCGGTTTCAAACCAAGGTGCCCGGGATCTACGCGATCGGCGACTGCATTCCCGGTCCGATGCTGGCCCACAAGGCCGAGGACGAAGGCGTCGTCTGCGCAGAGATTATTGCCGGCCAAAGCGGCCATGTGAATTACGACGCCATCCCCGGCATCGTCTACACCTACCCGGAAGTCGCCAGCGTCGGAAAAACCGAGGAGCAGTTGAAGGAAGCGGGCGTCAAATACAAGGTCGGCAAGTTCCCGTTCCAGGCCAACAGCCGCGCCCGCGCCAACGACACCACCGACGGCTTCGTCAAGATCCTGTCGGAGGAGAAGACCGACCGAATCCTGGGCGCCCACATCATCGGCCCCGACGCAGGCACGATCATCCAGGAGATCGTCAACGTGATCGAGTTCGGCGGCTCGGCGGAAGACGTGGCGCGCACCTGCCACGGACACCCGACCCTGAACGAGGCGGTCAAGGAAGCCGCCCTGGCCGTGGACGGACGCCCGATCCATATCTGATCCGTCGATCGCCGACCGGCCGCAATCGACCAAGGCGCTGATTGCGGCCATGTGCCTGGCCCAGGTGCTGGGCATGACCGGATTCATGACCTATCCGGCGCTGCTGCCGCAGCTCCAGGTCGAATGGGCGCTCACCAATGCGGCGGCCGGCTGGGTCACCGCCGTCTACTTCATCGGCTATCTGGGGGCGGTCACCGTGCTGACCAGCCTGACGGATCGGGTCGACGCGCGGCGGATCTATCTTTGGTCGATGGCGGTTTCGGTGATCTCCGCCGCCGGCTTCTGTTTCTTTGCCGACGGGATGTGGAGCGCAAGCCTGTGGCGTGCCTTGCAAGGGATCGGTCTTGCCGGCACTTACATGCCGGGCTTGCGCGCCCTGACCGACAGGGTGCCGCAGGCGGGCCGCAGCCGCGCGGTCGCCTTTTACACCGCGAACTTCGTTGTCGGCACCAGCCTGTCCGTCTTCATCTCTGGCGAGGCCTATCCCCTGGTCGGATGGCGCTGGACGTTCCTGGTCAGCGCCGTAGGCCCCGTCGCGGCGCTTGTGATCGCCGCGCGTTTCCTGGAACCGATCGCCGCGCCCGCCGGCGGCGTCACCAGCGGCCCCGCGCGCCGGCTGTTGGATTTCAGACCGGCTTTTCGCAACCGCGGGGCCATGGGATACACCCTGGCCTATGCCTGCCACTGCTGGGAATTGTTCGGCCTGCGGGGCTGGATGGTGGCGTTTCTGGTGTTCGGCCTTGCACAGGCCCCGCCCACCGCTTTCGGCGCAGAATGGTCGCCGACCCATATCGCAACCCTGCTGGCCATTGTCGGCCTGCCGGCAAGCGTTCTGGGCAACGAAGCGGCGGAACGGTTCGGCCGGCGCCGGGTCGCCACGGTTCTGATGGTTCTTTCCGGTGCGGTTGCGATCGCGACAGGCCTGGCGGCCACCGCCGCGCCCCTGGCCTTGGTGGCTGTCATGCTGGTCTACGGCACCACGGTGATGAGCGAGTCCTCGGTGCTGACGGCCGGCACGGTCAAGGCCGCCGCGGAGGAGCACATGGGCGCCACCATGGCGGTCCATTCGCTGATCGGGTTCAGTGGCTCCTTTCTGGGGCCGTTCGCCTTCGGCATCATGCTGGACCTGGGTGGCGGCGAGCTGGAGCGGACTGCCTGGTTCCTCGGATTCCTGTCACTGGGCGCCGCTGTGTTTCTGGGTCCCGCATTCTTGTGGATGTCTGCGTTCAGGCCGGCATCGCCCGGACCGATCGCGCCCGCGCGGCCCTAGCCCGCTTTCGCGCGCGGATGGGCGGCGCGGTATTCCGCGATCAGGCGGGACGACTCCACCGCGGTGTAGCGCTGGGTGGTCGACAGCGAGGCATGTCCCAGCAGTTCCTGGATCGCGCGCAGGTCGCCGCCCGCCGCCAGCAAATGGGTGGCGAAGGAATGCCTGAGCGCGTGCGGCGTCGCGCTGTCGGGCAGATCGAGCGCAAGCCGTACCTGCTGCATGGCGCGCTGGGCCGTGCGCGGCGCCAGCCGGCCGCCACGCGCGCCAAGGAACAGCGGCCCTTCGGCGCCCGGATTGTATGGACACAGCGACACATATGCCTCGAGCGCTTCGCGGACCGCCGGCAGCACCGGCACCATGCGCTGTTTGCCGCCTTTGCCCGTCACTGTCATGGAACCGCCTTTGGGAAGGTCGCGCCGGTTGAGCGACAGCGCCTCGGCGATCCGAAGGCCGCAGCCGTACAGCATCGTGAAGAGCGCGACGTCCCGGGCGCCGATCCACGGTTCGCCCGGCATCGCGCCCGCCGTTTCCAGTGCGTCAGCGGTGTCTTCCTCGCTCAGCGGCTTGGGCACGCCGCGCGGCACCTTCGGGGTGCGCACCGAACGGATCGAATGGTTGGTGAAAGCGTCGTTTCGTTCGGCCCAGCGGAAAAAGCCCCGCACAACCGACAGCGCCCGCGCCGTCGAGGTCCGGGCCAGCCCCTCCGTCGCCCGGTGCGCCAGCCAGGCGCGAAAGTCGATCGGCTTGAGGGCCGCAAGATCGGAGACATCCGGCGCCGCACCCAGATGGCCGGCCAGAAACGCCAGGAACCCGGCCAGATCGCGCCCATAGGCGGCGATGGTATGATCCGACGCCCGGCGTTCTACCGCCTGCCATTGCAGGTAGCCGCGAAAGGCTGCCGCGACGCGCGCGGTCAGAAGTGGCGGAAGAAGTTCGTCGGGGTTCAACGCGGCAGGTCGAGCCAGCCCCGGACCAGGGATTCCAGGACCCGCGCCAGAAACGTCAACAGCTCCGTTGCCTGACCGGGGTGGAACTTGCCGACGGTGCGGCTGCCCAGCGCCAAAAGAGCGGGCCTGGTCGCGTCGGACACCTTCAACCGCATCAGCGCATCGGACCGCACCAAGGACGCGGCCGCGCCGAAAATGTCCGGATCCCCGGAGATATCGGAGCGCAATATGCAGCTTTGCCCGTCCGGCACCAGCGCGCGAACCGACCCTTCGCCCAAAAGCTGAAGGCCGCTGGTCGTGATTTGCGTCTGGGAGTGGTCGACCGCTTCGATGCACAAGGTGACGGCGTCCATGTCCAGGATGACCGCCATATCGGTTGTGACCGTCTGGATCAGCTCCTCGAAGCTGGTCGCGGCAACCAGCGCGAGCACGCATTCATGCACCCGTGACTGGACCGACATGTTGACGCGGCTGTTGTCGATCAGCTCCTGGCTTTGCCCGCGGGCGCTGTCGATTTCCTGGCGCAGCCGGTCGATCATGACCTGCTGGAAGTCGGTAACTCCCTCGCCAAGGGTCCGCCCCGGCGCCGACATATGCTGCAGCAGGCGAGAATGCTTAACGAAGAAGTCCGGCCGTTCCAGCAGGTAATCGACAACCTGCCGCTCGGTCACCTCGGCTTCCGTTCCGGTCTTTCGCCCCGCGGTGCTTTCTTTTCCCTGGCTCATTACCGCAATTTCCAAGCGAACATCAGCGCAGAGTCTAACCCGGAAAAATTGATTTTACAGTATTGACTGTCCGGTTTTTTCCCAGTCGGCCAGGAATGCGGCCAGCCCCTTGTCCGTCAGCGGGTGGGAGTACATCCTGCGCAGCACGTCGGGCGGCAGCGTCACGACGTCCGCCCCCAGCTTCGCCGCCTCCACCACGTGAAGCGGGCCGCGGGTCGACGCAACCAGAACTTCTGTCGAGAAATCGTAGTTCGCGTAGATCTCGCAGATCTCCGAAATCAGGCCCATGCCGTCATGGGCGATGTCGTCCAAGCGCCCGACAAACGGCGAGATGAAGCTGGCGCCGGCTTTCGCCGCCAGCAGCGCCTGGGCCGGCGAAAAACACAATGTCACGTTGACCAGGGTCCCTGCCTGGCTCAATGCCCGACAGGTCTTCAGGCCGTCCCGGGTCAGCGGGACCTTGACCGCGATGTTCGGCGCCAGTCCCGCCAGCGTGCGGCCTTCGTCCAACATGGTCGCATAGTCGGTGGCCGTCACTTCCGCGCTGACCGGGCCGTCGACGATGCTGCAGATCTCTTCGACCACTTCGAAGAACGTCCGACCGCTCTTGGCGACCAGCGTTGGGTTTGTGGTGACCCCGTCAACCAAACCGGTTTCTGCGAGGTCCTTGATCTCGTCGATGTCTGCCGTGTCGATGAAGAACTTCATGTTGCCTTCCGCCGCGTCCGTGTGTGGTTGTCGGACGGCCGGGGAATTGTGAACGATGGTCCCGCCCCCGATGTCCGCTAAACTGCGTGCCATGCCGGACCGTGCCACGACCGCGGGGGACTTATTCATCAGTCAGGGCCATCGGGTCAAGGTTCTGCTGCCCTTGCCGCTGGCCGGGCCGTACGACTACCGGGCGCCGGCCGGCGCGCGTCCGGCCCGCGGCAGCTTCGTTGTCGTTCCGCTCGGCCAGATCGAAAGGATCGGCGTGGTCTGGTCGGAGGGCGACGTGGCGGCAGAGCCGGACAGCGTCTCCGAAGACCGGCTGAAGGATATTCTGTCGGTCCTGGACGTGCCGCCCCTGGGCGAGGACGAGATCGCGTTCATCGACTGGGCCGCGGCCTACACGCTGGCGCCGCCGGGCGCCTTTTTGCGCATGGCGATGTCGGTGCCCGCGGCGCTGCAGCCGCCGCGTCCGAAGCGGGCCTACAGGCGCGCCGTGCCCTGCCCCGAGATCAGACTGACGCCCGGCCGCAAGCGGGGCCTCAACGTGCTGGGCGACGGCCCGCCGCGGCTCGCCCAGGAGCTTGCGCTGGAGGCCGGAGCCGGCACCGGCGTCGTCAAGGGCCTGTTCCAGGCAGGCGCCCTGGTGGAGGTTCCCATCGAGCCGCAACGCCGCTGGCCGGCGCCCGACCCCACGCGGCACGGTCCGACCCTGTCGGACGCCCAGGCCGCCGCCGCGGCCGACCTCAGCGGCAAGGTCGCCGCCGACCGCTATTCCGTCACCCTGCTGGACGGCGTCACGGGCTCCGGCAAGACCGAGGTCTATTTCGAAGCAGTCGCCGCCGCGCTTGCGGCGGGCCGGCAGGTGCTGGTCCTGCTGCCGGAGATCGCGCTGTCCGCCCAGTGGCTGGCCCGTTTCGAGGCGCGCTTCGGCGCGCCCCCGGCGTTGTGGCATTCCGAAGTCACGCCGACCCGGCGGCGCGACACCTGGCGCGCGATCGCCGAGGGCCGGGTCAGGATCGTGGTCGGCGCCCGCTCGGCCCTGCATCTGCCGTTTCACGCCCTTGGACTGATCGTCATCGACGAGGAACACGACCAGGCCTTCAAGCAGGAAGACGGCACCATCTATCACGCGCGCGACATGGCGGTGGTGCGGGCCCGGTTTGCCGGCTGTCCGATCGTGCTGATTTCTGCAACGCCGTCGCTGGAGACCTGGATCAACGTGGAAACCGGCCGCTACGACCGCCTGCATCTGCCGGAACGCCACGGCGCCTCGACGTTGCCGGATGTCACGCTGGTCGATCTGCGCAAGGACCGGCCACGCCGCGGCACGTTTCTGGCGCCGACGATGCGCGCGGCCATCGAGGAGACGCTGGCCGATGGCGGCCAGGGGATGCTGTTCCTCAACCGCCGCGGCTATGCGCCCCTGACCCTGTGCCGCGCCTGCGGGCATCGTCTCAACTGCCCGCAATGCACGGCCTGGCTGGTCGAGCACCGCCTCACCGGCAAGCTGCAGTGCCATCACTGCGGGTTCGCCAGCCCGGTTCCCGCGGAATGCCCCGAATGCGGCGCAGAACACAGCATGGTCGCCTGCGGACCCGGCGTGGAACGCCTGGCCGAGGAAGTCGCAAGCTTCCTGCCCGATGCCCGCACGGCCATCGTCACGTCGGACACGCTGGGCGGTCCCGCCGCGGCCGAAGAGTTCGTCCGCACCGTGATCGAACGGGAGATCGATCTGATCGTCGGCACCCAGATCGTGGCGAAGGGCTATCACTTCCCCGACCTGGCGTTGGTCGGCGTGGTCGACGCCGATCTTGGACTTGGCGGCGGCGACCTGCGCGCGGCGGAGCGCACCTTTCAGCTGTTGCACCAGGTGGCCGGGCGGGCGGGCCGCGAAGACCGCCCCGGGCGGGTCTTCGTGCAGACCCACGACCCCGCAGCGCCGGTGCTGCGGGCAATCAAGGCGGGCGATCGCGAAGGTTTCCTGGCTGCGGAAGCGCAGCTGCGCGCCGACGCCGGCATGCCGCCGTTCGGGCGTCTGGCCGCGGTCATCCTGTCCGCCCCGGATCCCGACACCGCGGAGCGGGTGGCCGCGGACCTGGCCCGCACGGCGCCCTTCGGCAAGGGGTTTCAGGTTCTCGGTCCGGCGCCGGCGCCGCTGGCCATTCTGCGCGGGCGCCACCGCCAGCGTTTCCTGGTGAAGGCGACGCGCGACATCAGTGTCCAGAAGGTTCTCCGCGACTGGCTGACCGGTATCCGTTTGCCGTCGCGGGTGCGCCTTTCGGTCGACGTGGACCCCTACAGTTTCGTCTAACGGGCTGCCGGATCCGGACGTCCGGCAACGGCTCGCAAGACGCGGCGAGTCCTGTTGCATGCACGAAATGCCCATGCTAAATGCTGCATGCCCAAGAAAAGCGTGGACATCGTCTGCGCGTTCGGCAGCGTCCGGGTCAACGGTCGCGCCAAGGCATCCTTCCAGGGCGAGACGGGGGTCAGGCAGTGGCAGCCAAAGGCGGCTTGAGCGAAATCTATGACCGGTATGCGACGGCGCTGTTCGAGCTTGCCGACGAAGACAAGTGTCTGGACGCCGTCGCCAACGATTTGAAGGCCCTGCAGCAGCAATACGACGAGAGCGAAGACCTGCAGCGGCTGGTCAAGAGCCCGGTCGTCGACCGCGAAGATCAATTGCGCGCGGTGACGGCGATCGCCGATCGAATGCAAGTCCACAGCTTGACCAAGAAATTCCTGAGCCTTCTGGCCAGCAGGCGCCGGCTGTTCGCATTCGACGGCATCATGAAGTCGTTCCTGGAGGAACTGGCGCGCCGCCGCGGCGAGGTCACCGCCGAGGTGACGTCGGCGCGGACCCTGTCGGACGAACAGACCAGCGCAATCGAAGCGGCGCTGCGCGCCGCGGTCGGCAGCAAGGTTGCGGTGAACCACCACGTGGATCCGGGCCTGATCGGCGGGCTCGTGGTGCGCGTCGGGTCCCGGATGGTGGATTCGTCGCTGAGAACGAAACTGCAGAAACTCTCCTACGTTATGAAGGGGGCGTAAGCCATGGAACTCCGCGCCGCGGAAATCTCCTCGATCCTGAAGGAGCAGATTGCCAATTTTGGAGCCGAGGCCGACGTATCGGAGGTCGGGCAGGTCATCTCGGTCGGCGACGGCGTCGCCCGCGTCTTCGGGCTGGACAATGTTCAGGCCGGCGAGCTGGTGGAATTTCCCAGCGGCGTCAAGGGGATGGCGCTGAACCTGGAAAATGACAATGTCGGCGTCGTGGTGTTCGGGTCCGACCGTGAGATCCAGGAAGGCGATACCGTCAAGCGTACGCAGTCCATCGTCGATGCGCCGGTGGGCATGGAACTTCTGGGCCGCGTGGTCGACGGACTGGGCAACCCGATCGACGGCAAGGGCCCGATCGAGGCCAAGGAACGGCGCCTGGTTGAATTGAAGGCGCCTGGCATCATCCCCCGGCAGTCGGTGTCGGAACCGGTGCAGACAGGATTGAAGGCGCTGGACGCGCTGGTGCCGATCGGCCGCGGGCAGCGCGAACTGGTGATCGGCGACCGCCAGACCGGCAAGACCGCCGTGATCATCGACACGATTCTGAACCAGAAAAAGATCAACGAAGGCGACGACGAGTCAAAGAAGCTTTACTGCATCTATGTGGCGGTCGGCCAGAAACGCTCCACCGTCGCGCGCGTGGTCAAGACGCTGGAGGACAATGGCGCGATGGACTACACCGTCGTGGTGTCCGCGACCGCGTCGGACGCCGCGCCGCTGCAATACATCGCGCCCTATACCGGCTGCACCATGGGCGAATATTTCCGCGACAACGGCAAGCATGCGGTGATCTTCTACGACGACCTGTCGAAACAGGCGACCGCCTACCGGCAGATGTCGCTGCTGCTGCGCCGCCCGCCGGGACGCGAGGCCTATCCGGGCGACGTGTTCTACCTGCATTCCCGCCTGCTGGAACGGGCCGCGAAGATGAGTTCGGAATTCGGCGGCGGCTCTTTGTCGGCGCTGCCGGTGGTGGAAACCCAGGCGAACGACGTGTCCGCCTACATCCCCACCAACGTCATCTCGATCACCGACGGCCAGATCTTCCTGGAGACCAATCTGTTCTTCAAGGGCATCCGACCCGCCATTAACGTCGGCCTTTCGGTGTCGCGCGTCGGTTCGGCCGCTCAGACCAAGGCGATGAAGAAGATCGCCGGTTCGATCAAGCTGGAACTGGCGCAGTTCCGCGAGATGGAGGCCTTCTCCCAGTTTGCCTCCGACCTCGACGCCTCGACCCAGCGGCTGCTGGCCCGCGGCGCCCGTCTGACCGAGTTGTTGAAACAGCCGCAGTACCAGCCGCTGTCTGTGGCCGAGCAGGTCCTGGCAATTTATGCCGGCACGCGCGGTTTTCTGGACAAAGTTCCGGTCGGCGACGTCGTGCGGTTCGAGGAAGGCCTGCTG
>Ga0056115_1001622_pt1 | contig 10904 bp, 7 predicted proteins | sample WorMetOlspDAHAB1_FD_77007 | JGI IMG/M metagenome (GOLD analysis project Ga0056115, IMG submission 77007) | Marine gutless worms symbiont microbial communities from Max Planck institute for Marine Microbiology, Germany - Olavius sp. DAHAB.1 ... | reverse complement strand
GCGTCACTCAGTGTTACGTGGTCACGGTATGGAACAGCGGCATGGAACAGCGGCATGTCTAAACAGCGGTGTCGGTGATGGACTAACGGAGACGGCGACCCGGTCCGCGTCGGCGTTGAGGGCGACCGGCTGACGCCAGAGGGAGCGCTGACATCATTAACCGCATGTGACGCATATTGCTACTTTGCGTGTCAGACATATTAGTGACGTCAGAAAGTAGATCACGCACAAAGTTGTCTGCTCCAGCAGAGTGCCATTGTCTGATGAATCAATGCAAGTCCTTTATTTACCGCATGAGGACACTGATGGGCGTTTTTCAGGCTACAAAAAATGAATTTTTTTAGTTCAGTCTTCATTCCATTATAAAACTATTAGAACGCTTTTTGCTTGTTTATGATTTGTACGATTATAAAAAAAGTTGCTGCTTGAAGTCCTACAGAATGCAGTCCGCGAAAAACCTACAAAATAACAGGAATTGACACTCCTGAAAGTTCGTTTTTGGCTTGTTTTGGAGCATATTAAGACGAAACTTTTCGGGACTTTTGGTACTTGGTGGGGGGGGGGAAGAGTTTTCCAGTTTCTGGACAGAAATTTTCGGTGGTCCTGCCCGTGACGTCAGTAGACTGCGGCGTTGTCGACGGCAGCAAGGTTGTTTATACGTACAACGTCGACAGTTGAACGCCGAGAACCCGTCGACATACTGAATTTCGGCGGCAGTGTGTCGTCGAAACACCGGTCACCGTTCCGACTTCAACGTTCAGCGGTGTGGACGCCTCGCGTTCATAATGGCGTCTGACGCACAAGTGTTTAGCGTGAAGCGCCGAGCAGCGTGTACAATGTTGTTCGCGTGTAAGCCAGACAAGCGCGCTCGCAAGGACGACGAACAAAACTAATATAACGAAGCAGCTACACGTTGCTGCTAGCAACATACAACACATTCATAGCGAACAATAAACGACTGCCGTCCACTGAGTTTAAAACTGCGAGGATGATCGAGCAAAAAAAATGCGGGCCCACCAACCGCTGTGTACTGCTGAACGACGTGTTCTGGAGCTGGTCCGAGAAAGTAGTAGAAGTCGAGAACTCCTCCAATCGTTCTGTACGTGAGCATCGGCAGAGCAGTCAGCGAGTAGTCTGCAGTTACATGTTTCAACGTTCACGTACTCCGGTGTTTTTTTCATTGGCTCAGTGGTTAGGACATCGGTCTTTGGCTGGCGGACTTTCCCTGACCTATGCCTGATCTGTGGTTGGCATGTGACCACTTCGTGGGTAACGTGTCCGCTGTGGGTCAACCAATCAGGACAACTCTGCCTTTCATCCCTTCGGGGTCGGTAAATGAGTAGTAATCCATGTACATGGATTACGGGGGTGGAGACCATTAAACCGCGGATCAGGGCTGCGTATGGCTGTTTGGTCATAGGTCAGTCTGTGGGCGCCTACGGCCTATAGGCTGTACGCCTGCTGTCTGTGACATGAACAGCGCCGCTGCAGCTGTGGTATGCGCACTATGCGGCTTGTTGCGCTATACACGTGTTATATGCCTTGTCTATGCCTTTGCCGTTGGAGCTTTATACACTGCTGGCGAAACCTCATGTAGTGAGCCGCGGGTTTGTACTTCGCTTTATTCGAAATGGACAGAAACAATTTTCTGTATTTAGTTATGCACGAAAAAACACCGATTGATGCAGGTACAATGTATGTAACACTGTAATTATAACCTGAATCAAAAAATAAGCCTAAACTCGTGTGGCTAAAATAGCCGACGTATATTACGGCGCCCCGATTCCTACCAGAAGTTGGCGCTATATAAATCATTTACTCACTTATACAGGGTGCGGCAAAAAAAGGTATCCCCTAAGATTTTTTAAAAAGTTTTCTCAGCAATGGCTTGGAATTTTACAGCGAAATCATACCAACGTATTTAGTCATTCTATGCTCACACAACGATATTATTGTAAATCAATTAGCTTAATGTGGGTTACAGTTATCAGCATTACAGTGACGCCACCTAGTGATTTTAGCGTGCTCAAAAACTTTCGTACAGAAACACATTCCTGAAAATCGCATGAAGAAACTCGCGTGAAACAGCTGTCTAGATTTCATTAGCAAAAAAATTGGCGTCTAAATTTACCGGCGCCCCGTGTGCTATGAACTCACTGACCCATAGCGTTGCTGTTGAGGAGCAACACTCCGTGCGAATTTCCGTCGTTTTCGACGCACACGTAGAACGGGTGAACGCCGTAGTGATTCGTCGTCTGCGCATGCACGGCACGACCACAACATGACATGAATTTCCACGCAAAAGACGGTTAGGAGTGAAATTAATATCTCGCTGAGGTGAACCGATGCCAGAGAAAGCGGCAACCACTGATCACGGCAAAAATTATCGTGTCGAATTAACAAATACTCCGCTAGCATGTTGCGATTTTTTCAGCCTGCAGCTTTACGAATTATACCGAAAGTGTGGCACCCACGCTTGCAAAGTGATTCATTCCAAAGAAAAGGAAGGCAGCTTGCTTACATCCATTTATTGCGCAAAAGCAACCATATACAGTAGAACCAGTACAGACTATTAGAAAGGGTAAAACAGACGTAAAAGAAAAATACCGAAAGCTGAAGCATACTGAATATACCTACAGAGCCTGTATAGTTGGCAGCATTGTCATTGATAACCTATACTATTTTACAGTCGTCGTCGTTGTAGTCTAAGTTGTTGTTAAAACTTGGTCACAATTGCGTTAATTTGTATTTGATCTGCATTTGTATTCCATGTTAACATTGTCGTGTCATTACATATTTTTATTTTCCTTTTAGTATTTCTATACACAATTATTACGTAGATTTTTGTGTTTTTTTTTGTGTGTGTATTGTGTTCGCGCTGTTTACCTTTTCGCATTTCCCAGTGATTCTATCATGCTAAATATTAGCTTTTAGGCACTTTTGTGTCGTGTTTATGATATTCATTATAAACGAGTGAAACAAATAAATAAATCACGCATATTTTCTTGTCAGCTATCAAGTAACAAGTTGATCAGGGGGGATTCGATCATCGAAAGACATGTAATGCGCCAAAACACTTCAGCGAGAAGCGTCAACCAAAAGTTCATGGGATGTGCTCGGACGCTTGGTGATGTCGCGTCCGTCAGATGTGGTGCCGGTGGCGGGCCTTGGTCTGTTGACTGTGCAGTCTCGCGAGTCGCGATGTGGCACATTCGCTTGGCGAACCGTTGATTTGAGACTTTTGGTCGGGGCGGTGTCGTATTTCCTGCAGCTTTTGCGTTCTTTATTACGCTTTTATTGTTATTGTTATTTTTTAGCATAATTTTTTTTCGCTTTCGGTAGTAAAGATCCCGAGGGCTAAAAACAAAGCTAAAATCAAAAGTTGGAATGGCTAGAGGTCCGGTTCTTCATCCGCGAAAACAAAGCTCTTGTGTGTTAAGACCGAAAATGAAACGCTGTGTAATGGCCGAGAGTCTTTGGAATAAATATGACATCTCGCGCAAGTCGCCGCAGGTACCAGTCAAGCGTTTGCCCAAAGTGGCGAGGAAGGATTGGGCACTTGCGCTGAAAGCATCGTGGGATTCCACTGCGATGGGATAACAAATATAGGCCTACGAGTTGGTACATCATAGTTATTAGTATCATCATCATCATCATCATCAGCATTGCGTACTGCGTGTACGAATTTGATAATAAATAAATAAAATACTAACGCCGTCGGTGACGTATTGATCTCGAGCGAACATTGGCCAAGTCCTGTAATTGAGATCGTGTCTAAGCGTATCGTGCACGTTCTCACCAAAGCCGTAGACGTATTTCGACGGCAAACGCGTGGACAGTGACAGGAACTGCTTAGATAGTACCGTTCCGCCGACGTCTGTGTTCCATCTGCCGAACATACAATAATTATAGCTAACATTAGCATTTTTTTGTAATTAGCCTAATTTATTATAAACATCGTATGCACATTGTACAAGAGCCTAAAAACTACTAAAAATGCTATAATCACTGCAGAAAAGCGAAAAGTTAACAGTACAAATATATCCATTAAAACACTGAAATTTCAGTAAAACAATTAATAGATAATTAGATAAAAATATTAAAATAAAAAATAAAAATACAGTAAAATGTAATACAATGTTAACGTTGATACAAAATACAGAAAGATCTACAAATACTAAAAGACATCTCCCGGCGGAAAATAGAGCTAAATAGGCAGACAGTGTGGGATAAAGTTGCACGCCGGCAGTTATAACCTGTAGAGATTTGATACGATGAATGTCACAGGGTCTTAACCGCTACAAGCGAAAACAGTTAACGGCCATCAGCATCTGCATATTTTCGTTTGTTTTTTGCGATAAGCGGCAATTTTTTCGGTGCTGCATCAGTAGCCCGACGCGTGGACGCAGTGACATAGAATTCTGCCATTTGGTACATTTGGAAAGAGCGTGTACGCCAGACGCTTCTTGTCTGTTCTGATGAACGCTGTCATGCACGATTCAAGCACTGTGCAGTGCTTGAATAGTGCATGACAGCGTTCTTCAGAACAGACACTTCATAAACAAAAGCAACCAACACAACAGTCACTTCAAAAGCAGCATTGTACAATGGTGCTTTTGAAGTGACTTTGTTGTGTTTTCAAGTCCCCCCCCCCAAAAAAAACAAAAAACAGACTGCACGGCGTCACAATGATCGGAATGACGTCGTTCTGTTCGTAGTATTGCAGTCGCCATCTTGTCGGGAATGCGCGTTGTAGCGGCTTGGCATTGTTAATGTAACGATGCTTGTCCGCTGTTGTGTGTAGAACTTGCTCCAGTCGAGCTGCACGGTCTGACGTGATATTCTTTTTTCTCAGGATTTTTGCATTTTACTACAACTCTTTGTTTACACTATGTCGCCGTACAACATGGCGACTTGGTTTATGCTCATTGACTGACTACGCCCCATGTGAACACAGCGTGCGTACAGGACGGTGCCGGTGCTGCGGCGAATCACTCGAAAGGCGAATCGTTCTTCGTTGGTGATGCTGACTGAGTAGCGTCGAGCGACGGTGTCACTGTGTTGAGGCAAGTCGACGTCGACCACGCTACGCGGCACTTCGTATCGCGACTGTCCGCCGTCATCTGGCCACAACTGCAACGAACGGCATTTTAAAAGCGGGTTCTGTAAAAATGCATGTAGGCCACTTGCAAGTATACTCTTGCCCATTTCGGTAACTGGACAATTTGCCGACAAACCAACTCGCGGTCAGTCAAGTAGCGGACTAGTCAACTCGCCGAAATGTTCGATGAACATTTCGGAGTATATGTCTATGTAATCGTTCCATGTGTGATTTCCGCTGAATTATAGTTTGTACGCTGTTAATATTCGATACGGTTAGGGCTATACGGTAGGAGTTAGGCTTAGTTATCGAATATAGTGTATTTTTTTCCGTGGATTTGAAAGTGCTTAGTCCGCGAGTTGACCAGTCCGCGACTTAACTGACGGCGAGTTGATTTGTCGGCGACCAGTCTGTCCAGTACGCTCCGTTCCGATCGACTTTGGGTTACAATCAATCAGTACACAGAAGCGTACATCCCCTCCCCAAGCTTACAATCAAGCGACATGTTAAAGCTAGATTTGTTTTTCAGTTTCGGCGAATTCCACTGTTTGGTCGAGCTACATTGACCTTAGATCGGCCATCCGTCACCAGTTGATGGTTCCAGGACACCGTCGCAGCATGTTTGGTCGTCGGGTTTTCTCCGTTGCGGGTCCGATGGAATGGAACTCGCTTCTAGAGTCACTCCGGGACCCTGCTCGGTGTACCGACGGCTTCAGATCGGCGCTGAAAACTCATGTTTTTGCGGCGCAAAAAGACGTTTAGCACATTAGAGGCACTGCGTGATACGCTATACAAATCGACTACTACTACTACTACTACTACTACTGCTGCTATTGGCCGTGCGTGTGTGTTTTCGTCTTTATTTAGTTTTAAATACTATTTTTTTCGGGTAGCCGGACATTGATGGGCAACATTGACTTTTCTGGCTAAATGTCACATCGCGTATTGTGCGTAATGGGCTACGCTCAGCCTTATCCCTTCGTTTCATTATATAGACTATAGAGTACCGTCTTTTAACATAGCGCCACCATAACGAAATAGCATGCAGAAGGCCCTTATGAATACACAAGAGCGTACATCCCTCAGCCGTCAGCCATGACAAAACCACCCCTTTCTTTTTCCTCCCATTCTGCCTCCCCCCTTATAACGAGGGTTCGGGGGTATCACCCCCGGGAAAATCTTCAAATTAAAGATGCTTGTAGGTGAGCTTTGAGCATTTTAGACAAAAACATCAGCATAATTTTGTCCTTCCCCTAACTTCCTTATTTTTGTCTCCAGGGGATTTCCGTGACGCATTTTTGCGTCGCCGGGTGTGCCTTCGGACGCACCTGTCTATAGAGAGTGTAAAGCGCATATACCTTGATACGTAGTACGTTCTCTCCAGCGTACTGCACTTCAAGCTTCGCATTTAGCGGTCGAAATGTGACGTCGGACTCTGCAGGAGCGTTCGTCAGCAACGTCGCCTCGAGTCCATCCTGACTCTCACTGACCGTTTTCACCAAGTAGCCGGAACCGAGCACGCTGGCGGGCGACACGAAGCACGAGGGGGCGCCGGCGTCGATCGTCCGTTCGTCGCCGTCGTACTCGCAGCCGCGTCTCTCGCAGTCGAGCCTGCCTACCGCGTCGCCGCCAGTGCCCCATCGCGACTCCGGGTAGCAGTCGATGCGAAGCGGCAGGTCGGTGGTCGACGGCCCAACGCCTCGGAGACCAAGAGCCACGCCGAGTGCAAGGATGACGCCAACGCCGACGAGGACCGCGACAACAATGACGAATATATTCCTGTTGACGCCGTTCCTGGTGCTGTTGATGGAATATCCTGGCATGTCTGCACTACACCGTTATACATGGTGGCCCAAAAATAGTAAGCCACTGCCGAATTATCAATAAATCATATTAAATCGTATCAAAGCGAATAAGATTATATTTTCTTCGTCAACTTAAGGTGTCAAACAAGTACTGTGATATTGCCACTCTCGTATTAAATATTCTATATGCGTAACCTGATTTCTGACGTCAATAACTGTTCGTGAGCCTTTGTTTGTGCGATAGAGGTCATACTCATATATAATGCAAAGAATGTAAGCGCTCCCTCTTGCACCATTTGTTCGTATTAAACTATGAATTGCATTAGTAAATCATCTTATAGATTGTAATTCGTGTATCAATTCATTTGATATCCATCTCTTCTGCTATTCGGGTTTTTAATTACGATTTTATCCTATACACTTAATTTTTCCCATATCGAAGCTCGAAGCTCAATAATTGATAACGTCACATATTAGGTCACGCATCGAATATTTAGTACCAACTGATAATACCCTGGTGCTTCATTTGTATTTAAATTTGATAGAAAAATCTAGCTTTATTGCCCGGTTTTAAAAACGATTTAATTATATTTCAGAACTGACTTACTTTTTATTGGGCCACCTGTATAGTTCACCGCGCTTTTCATTCCTTCCCAGTTAGTATTTCCTTATTTTTGTTCTTGATCAGCAACAGAGACAAACAATTACGAGTATGCACACCTATTTACGTCACGTCAAGAGTACGGATACACCGCATAATTTACTTATCGCGTCATCTTGATTTAATTATTGTTGGCGACGTAGGCCTACTCTGAATACGTCGCCAACTATTTAAGTCACATTACCGTATGCCAAAATGATGGCTGTCGCATAACGAGTGCGTTATTTCGATTATGAGATAATCGTAAATTAAACTATATTTTTAGAGTTATTGAAATTTAAACACAGGTACGTTAATAGGATCAACCTACACTGTACTATATGAGCGAAACTGCGTTATAGTGTATATGCATGGTGGCCCAAAAAAGTAAACCCTACCAGATACATAACTCATATTAAATCGTATAAAATTAATGCCTTCTAATTAGAATGTTCTTTCGTAGAGTACTACTCGAATAGTATACTACACGAGTAAGTTTTCACTGCTCGAGTACTCTTTACTTTTTATTTCCGGTTGCAAAGTTCCATTTCAGGTTACATTTTTTTGCAGTCAATTGATGAATGAATTGTTGGAATTTATCGAAACCTGGGACTTCGCGATTCCATTTGCAACTTGTATTAAATTAACATGGGTTTTAATTAGCAATTTAGCATTAGATCGACATGCAGCTCGTTAGATAGAAACTTATTCCATCTAATCACAGTTGTCAGCTACCGATTGGCAAATATGCGTGTTATAAACGTTCTTTTATTGTACTTTGTCTCTTTAATTATGTTTGAAAATGTTCATGCTGTATTAGCTTGATTTTACTATTGTATTATTTTTTGTTTATTTTGTTTCTATGTGCGTTTGACGCATGTTAATAAAAGACTACATATATACTACTTACTTATCTACTTAAAACAGAGGAAGACTAAAGTAAAAGCCCTCATAACATAGAAGGTTAAAAAATCACGCTTGTTCAAGGCCCTTGCTCTTCGGACCCCAGGTACGCCGACCCACCACCTCTTGTTCATCATTGGCAGCTTGTATTAAAGTACTTCCGGTATTAACGAGTAATCGAGTACTCGTTAAGGTACTCGGACAAGTACTCGAGTAGAAAACTACTCGTTAGCGGCAGCCCTAATGATAACGTAATAAAAAATTGTACTATTATTTTAATACTTCTGTTAAACTCACAATGTGACTAAAAATTGAATGCTATCGGCAGCTGCCGATTTGTGATTTATTGTTTATTCTGTAGATTTGCATGGTCTTATTTTTGGGGCAACCCTGTACAGTCCGAAAACTGAAAGCGTGTTTGGAGAAATGCTTTCGCCAATGCGATTCCGATTAATAGCAACTGTAGCTAAAAAAATATTCATTAACTGTAACTGTAATAGGCCTATAGTAACTTCAAAACAGTAACTCAGTAGCCTAACTGAAAATCTTTGTAAGAGTTACAATTAGTGTTTTCACAAAAATTTTACACTGATATTAAACACATTCGAATGAGGCTCGGGGAACATTAAAAATGTGATTTATCGTTTATTCGGTTTGACTTTTTTCGTAGCATACGGGTTACACATTTTATTACATCTGATGTTTAAACACCAAAAATAACGATACCATCGTGATTTGTGACTGATTTCATTGTCTTCACTGTCGGCTAATTAACTGTAACTTTAAAATCATAACTGCAATCATCCAGCCTCTTGCGTCATCGCCGTTCATCGGATTGAGGGCTATTCTGGATACTGTAGCACACACGCCTGCACGCGATGATGCGAAACAAGTTAACGCGACATTTTGAAGCGCCGTCCTTCGACGCGGGAGTAGCCTACGTCGCAATTGTAACTCATAAAATCGTTTTGTCCTCGACACTACCACCCTATCCGCGCAAACTATTTCGAGAAAATTTGAGCCAGGTTAACGTTGTCAGCCGCAACTGCAAGGCTGGTGCGACTGTATTTAGCTTCTACAGCCGCCGTGCCAACACAACACAAGACTAAAGGAACTGAGCAATCCGAATTTGCGTCAATCGCTCGACATTAATTTTGGTTCTTTAGGCCTGACACTTTGAAACTATAATGTATGATGTTACCGGCATCGATCAGCTACCAACACACGCGTATCACGTATAGCCTACGACGAGATTACAATTTACAACTAGGCTACTATATTAGACTATGCCTGCAGACTTGGGGTATTCCATCAGACAGCTGTATAGTCGTGTTGCAGTTCTACCGCTACAGCCGCAGGCCATTTTCTATGCAGTTCCGATTATCATAATCTGCATCATTTGCCAGAATTAGCGCTAGGACTATTACGCCAAATCAGTGGCGTAGCTACATTGGAGCATTTGGAACAACTGCTCCCCGGACTCTCATGGCCCACTTGTACAAAACCGAGTTTTTAGAGGGGGTGAAGGTAGCAAGACCATTCAGTAATGTGTAGGCCTATAATGGCTCATATGCATAATCACTTTTACGGAAAATCGTCGGCTTCACCTCCCGGTCCCTACCAGGGCTTTGCCCCTCGTCCTCACCGGAAGACTCCAGACCCCCTCCTTTTGCCCACTCGAAAAAATTTCTAGCTACGCCACTGTACCAGATCCATCGTTCAGGCCCATGACGTCGATCGTTCTCTCTTCAGGCGGACATCAAATTACTGTACTTACCAATTCAACTGCTTTCAGTTTGATGGTGGTTAGATCGACAGATTGGCCAGACATAGCCTACATAATTAGTAGGAACACGGCCCGCGGTTTGGTTGAGGATGACTGCACTTTGCCATGTCTACATGTACGTCGGCAGAAGTACAGGCTGCAGTGGAGTAAAACCACATGCCCGTACAATAGCCTTCAGAACTTTTTTTTACCAATGCTTCTAGAAATGCTGCAGTATGGGGGGTCAGTGTGACGTACATTTTAGACGGATTTCACAAAATGTCCCAAGTGGTAAAAACTTAGGCGTTTTCTGAACCTATAAGGCCTCAAGAACGTAAATATAATAATAATAATAATATTTCCTCGGCGTCAGGCGATGACAGGGAAGGAGCTTTTCTGTTCCAGAGTTTCAGTCAGGGAGTTTAAAAGTAGGGAGGTTGCACAAGACCCAATTTATGTAATAGTCCATTCTTTACTCGAACTCTCATTTTGCACAACCATTTCCGACCCCTATAGCGGTTGGTTGTGTCGGTGTGTGTTGACATTGGTTACGGCTGTATAAATTTTGTATTATTATTATTATTATTATTATTATATACGTTTTTTAGGCCTCAGAGGCTCAGAAAACGCCTAAGATTTTTACTACTTGTAACATTTGTGAAATATGTCTAAAATGTACGTCACACTGGC
>Ga0056115_1001621_pt1 | contig 10906 bp, 4 predicted proteins | sample WorMetOlspDAHAB1_FD_77007 | JGI IMG/M metagenome (GOLD analysis project Ga0056115, IMG submission 77007) | Marine gutless worms symbiont microbial communities from Max Planck institute for Marine Microbiology, Germany - Olavius sp. DAHAB.1 ... | reverse complement strand
AGTAAAACATTAGTATCGTCGATCACTGTCAGTAATTTTTTGGAATACTATTCCGTTTCTGTTATTTATACTGTTCAGTTGCCTGCTTCATAACAATATCACCTCACAATAGCACCCATGAAAAATCACAACTCAATGTAAGAGACTGCACGAAAACAGTGCAATGAATGAAGAAACCGGTTTAATTATGCAAGTTTCTAAAAATAAAAAACACGCATGAATAAAACACATAAAACATGCTATATACACACGTCAACAAACATTAAAAACGTTTTTGACATCTGTGCTATAGAACGAAGGTGCACACCCGGCACACTAAGAGTGAAGATCGTCGGCTAAGGGATGCGGTCTAGAGAGGTCGGCCTGCAGGCGACCATGTCTAAATTTTAGGCATATGTTTACACATGCCTGTTTTAAACTGCGCAAAATCCTAAACAACAGCTCTAATGCAGTTTTGAGAACACTGCCTAATGGTTTGTTGTAAGTAAGTTAGTAAGTAAGAATATTTCTACATGACACAGTTAATAGTCTTCACAGTGCGCCGTGGTCGGACTGTCTAAATAAAAATGTGTTCTGTGACCGCCTGAAACGGGAGCATGATAGGTCGGTTTTTCGTAAGTCTGACGGCAAACTGTTCCGAAATCTTGTGGCAGCAGCTGCAAAAGTCTTGTCTTAGAAACAGCTGGATGTTCAGCGAACAGTCAACGTCCTCGTGTCTGCTATTATGATCTTTGCATGGATTGATGCGACTTTGGACACGTCTCTGCATGTGGCTATTACTAGTTAGATCTGCAATGGTTTCAGAGAGCTCTGTAAATGGTATTTAGTGTGTTTTAGCATTTTTTAGTGTGTCTGTCTTTCCATTTTATTTTCCTTTGTTCTGTATTTTGTGTTTGAGTATAGTGCTTTTTATGTAGGCCAATTCATCTTGTCTGCATTTCTGCATTTTTTTGATTTTGCGAATAAACTTCACTTGGGGTAATTTTTTTGACTGGAGATTCTCCAGTAAGACCACCGAATTAACTGTACAACGTACAGTATAGGCATTGCCGTTATAGGCGTATTAACAAAATAGCTTAAATCCTATTATACCAAATATTCGTGTTATGACGTATTCAAAGTCATTTAGCCGATATTGTCATTTAGGCCAAAATTAATAAAAAGCCTATAAACTAATTAACCGAGTGCTAATTAGGCATATTGCTAGAGCGTGGTCTACAATGATCGTTAACTTACCTGTGCAGTATTAGTTTCTTGTAACGATTGTTTCCTGTACGCCGCCGGCAACGTTTTTATATACGCCTCTGATTCGATTGCGACATATGGCGCTATAGAAATGTGTTTTGATTGATTGATTGATTTACAGATGCTTTGTTGGCAACTTATCTTAGAGACAGAAATCGTGCTTGGAATGATGTGCCATAAACAAGATTTCACGACGCCGATAGAGAGGGGGTCTCAGCTCCCAATTCAAGTGGAACAGTAGCCCCCAACTATCCGTAGGGCTTCTTCCTCGACCCCCCTCTCTTCTACCTATGCTCTAACTTTCTAGGGCTCACCCGATCTTCATTTATCCCTCTAACCCAGGGACGTTTGAAGAGCCAGTCCGTCCCTGCTCTCACCCCTTTAAAAAAAAAGGGGGGGGGGGGTTCAGCCCGCCTTGTCCATAGCCAATTAAGCGTGCAGTAACTCTTATTATTCATGCTCCCGCCATCTCTTCTGCAATTAAACCAACTCTAAATTTTAACAGTTTTTGCCCCTAAGGGAAGCCGGGAAACTCCCTCTCTTCACTGGTTTATGGATACACACTTTCTGAGCGACCCATTCACAAATGCGCTACATAAATCGTTTACTTACTTACTGACTAATCTCAGTTGTTAGTAACTGTTGTTGTCTTTGGCCGGTGGACTTTCCCTGATCTATGCCTGATCTATGGTTAGCAGGTGGCCACTTCGTGGGTAGGCTAAACTGTCCGCTGTTGGTCAGCCAACCAGGCCAACTCAGACGTCCATCCCTCTGGGGTCGGTCACTGTGTAGTAATCCATGTACTTGCACATATTACAGCGGCGGGACCATATAACGGCAAAAAGGGCTACATGGGGGGTTTGAATGCAGGACAAAGTCCGTCGCGCGGGTTTGGACTGCAGCCCACAGGCTGTACGACGACACAAAAATTAAGGCTCATTTATATTGCGCCACAATTGCCATTTATGCCGCCTCAACGGCGCTGTCATTACAGACAGAGCCGGTGTACAGCCTAGACCGTAGACCAATCCCGCGGTCACGGACTTTCGCCCGTAGCCAAACGTACGTACGTTGCCCTGGTCTGCTGTTTTAATTGTATCCACCTCCGTAATTTATTTAAATATTGACTTCGGAGGAATGGAAGGCTGTGTTTTCTTAGTTGGCTAATCCACAGCGGACAGTTTACCTCACAACGTGGTCACCTGTCAACCATTTATGAGGCGACGGTCAGGGAAAGTCTGCCGGCCAAAGACCGACGTCCTAACCACTGAGCTACGCCGCAAACGGCACTCCGGATATGTGAGACTAACCCACACTTCTGAAAACGCATAATTCGCTCCCCCACCCCTCCCTCCTAGTTTGCAGAGAAGCCCCCTTCCCGTCTGGAGGACACGTCTCCACCCTGCATAATTTATGCAATTTTATGCATATGTATATATACTTCGCTGGCACCGTCTTCTGAGCGCGTCGGCCAGATTAGCCTGCGGTGTTCTTTGTAGACGCTCAGTGACAACTTAATTTTTTTTCTTGCGTACTTCCCGGTGTACAGTTGCCAGAACAGCGCAAACGTACATTGCCTCTCGTTTTGCACCGAAAAAGAGGACAGCTTTATGCGTCACTGCACTTACGTAGACCTGTCAGTTGGCTGCGTGGCTCAGTGTATAGGACGTCGGTCTTTGGCTAGAGAACTTTCCTTGATCTACACGCCTGATCTATGGTTGACATATGACCACTTCGTGGATAGAGTGTCCGCTGTTGGTCAACCAACCAGGCCAACTCAGACTTCCATCTCTCAGGGAGCGGTAAATATGTAGTAATCCATGCAATTGGATAAATTGCACTACGTTCAGTGGTGGCCTAAATTGCATCCATTTACACGCTTTCGAAATTAACTAAGCAGTGTATTTTCCACAATTTTGAATTTGGGGTGTCAGTAGAGTCTGGGGGCCACCATCTAATAGGCCCCTATAGCAATTTTAATTAGCACACAAATTTATATGAAATAGTTACGTACATCATTGTAATTAGCCTAATATCAGTACCGGATTCCTAGGGGGGGGGGTGGCAGCCAAGTATTGAAAACGAATGTTTCTTAATACACACGACTATAGCAATTTAGGCTTCTGCAGCAGCCTCTTATAACTGAGAATAGCACAGACCCTATCAGTGTACGAAATCTTAACACCTCCAGTTGGGGGACGGTGTTGGGGTGTCAAAAAGTTTTAGGGAGGTGAACACCGCCATGTGGGAGGGGTAGATAATTCCCCGCAATTAAGTCACATTTAAAAAAACTAAATACTCGGAAAATGTGCATGCTCGACTCGAACGCCGGTGCCCGTTAATCGACAGAAGTGAATTGCTGATTGTAGCAACGGATTGCAGTCGATGTGAGTTGCACGAGTGTTTTTAGAACCACTGCTTGTCAACATATAATCCGTCAAGTTTATTGCGATTATCAGTAATGAAGTTGGTAACACGACCGGGGGCAACAATCCCCCGACAGCCATTACGCAACCTCCCCCTCTCTCATTTCCCCTTCTGTTCCTCCCTCTTTTTAACCTGGTACAGGTATTTCACCCGGTGGTCGAAAATTTTTGAACTACAGATTCTTTGTAGGTAAGTTTTACAGCATTTTAGACATGAAAGTCAACTAAATTTTGCGCCCCCTAACTTCGTTACTTTGTCGCCCCCCACTCGATACTTTCCGTGACGCATTTTGCGTCGCCGTGGGTGCCTTTAGGTGGCCGTGAACACAATGTGTTTTTAATTGGTGATGGTTAGAGCTGGTTTGTGGTCTGTGTCTGGTGTCCACTTCACACGATCGGATGTTTATGACGATATCACATTTAGTACAGTAAGAATATTTCTACACGGCGCAATTAATAGAGTTCACAATGCGCGAAATTACACTATTGGTCTATTTCTTTGCAGGCTTCTTAAGCCCGAATTCCACTTGGCTCGTCACGTCACGACTCGACACGACTCAATAAGTTCGACGTGTCGAGCGAGTCGAGACGAGCGTGTCGAGCCGTGCAGCTGTTCCAAAATGGCGGACGGCGAACAAGCTATAGCGCTCGCCTGTTCAAGTTTAATAGTTTTTATGCTCTTACATACACAAATCCTATTGTTGCGTCAAATAAAATAAATTAAATAAATATGTACTTTAATAGAATAGTGAATAACTTACATAGCATAACTCATGGTGAAAAATCAAGTTTAATCATGTAACATGACACGATGTCACCTGACCTCTTGAAATTGCGCTGATTTTTTAATGCAAATTAAGGGTAAGGGAATTGCGAGAATATGATAAATGCATTGGTTAAGATACAAAACAAAAATGATATTATTTAGAAAATACTAAAGTAAATATATGCTTTCATCTTGGAAGTTTTAACAGCGCCGCATGCTTCACTGGCTATTTTTGACCCCAGCCCCAAATATTAGGGTCGGGGTGCAGCGCCCCCTTCCTGAACTGGCCTTCCCGCGCCTTTGGTGTAGATGCCTATTTAATCTGTTTTACCTTATGCTCATATCTCTCGCTTTGTAGGTTTCTGTGTGTACGATTCGTGTTGACATTTTTGCAGCCGATTATATATAGACAAAATAAAGAAAAAAAGGCAATAAAAATATAATATAAAGATATGAAATATGATGAGTTACAAGAAGAGATGCACGATTATACAGACCTATTTCACACTGAAATATTTACAAGTTTCATGACATTTTTGAATGTTATAAGACCCCCCTTTTGAAATGTCAGTCTCAAGTTTCATTACTCTGTGACTTAAAACTATAAAATCGTGAATAAAGTAGGCCTATATGAAGATATTATGATACAGGCCTCTACATAGTCACACCGCTTTTCTGCGGTGTGATAATGAATACGAAAAGTTGTGAAAACCGTGCAACGCTGTATCGTGTTATAGTTTCTCTGGATACGTAGAACATGTATTTAGTTGAATGCTTATTACTGAAAGCTGCTTAGTAGGGTCGGTGTTAGTGTTGGGTTAGGATTAGCTTTTCTGTCCGGTTGGTTAGAGGTTATGCACACGTATTTAGGCCTATACTACTTTCTGTTGTCATTGTCGCACTGCCAGGCTATTCATGCACAACAACGGATACTTACCTTTAACCGGTTTTACTTATTGACGTCAGACACTAAACTTACCTGTTAAAACATTATGATGTTTTAAAAATATTTCACGAAACATTTCGGGCGAAAATATTCTCGAAATTTTACAACATTAGTGACGAGTATAAACAAGAAAAACGATTTGCGGGCAGTATCAATCAACAACTGCAATAACAACACTGTTGACAGTGAAGTGTAAATATGCGTGTCCAAATTTATAGTTTTACAACAGACACACACATACACACACACAAAAGAAGAATATTGCAATATAGCACGTCCCGTTGTACTAGCCCACAACCAAAATATAATCATTAGTTTTTCGCCAGAGCACAGGTAGGCCATCCACAATGTCATCGTAGGCCTATAGGCGTAATAACAGAATAAAGCAATGTAACGGCAACAATCGAAAGTAGTACGTGTGCATAAAAACTAACCAACCAGTCGATCTTAACCCTAATCCTAACGTTAACCCTTGCTACTAAACCCCACGCAATAGTGAACATGCAGGCAGATACATACGGTCTGTTACATGTGCTACGTATCCAAAGAAATTCATCCCAGACAATGCAGTTGCACCATGTTTAGTACTATCGGTTGTAATTGCCACACTGCCACAGGAAGAGGTGCACGTTCCAGTGACATAAATATTTAGGAAAAGCCATCCCCGTATTATAACCTATTAGCCGAATTAGATTTGGATTTAAATTTAATATTCTAATGTAATTGCGTATTTGCGTTCCATTTTGTTTAATGAGCCAGACATGGGCTTCGGGTAGTAGATTATCGTAAAATATTGGTGACGTACGTCAGAAGTACGTCACGCATGGAATATTTAATGCGAACTGATAATATAGGCCGGCCTAGCCTATTGTTGTGCCTCGATGACACTTTAATATGACGGAAAAACTGAAGAAAAAAATTCAATCTCGTGGGCAAGCAACTTACTGATTATTCGGTAGGGACCAACTTTGTGGGCTAGACCGTACGCGAACCGCACACCAAACTGCGAGCCCCTTACAGATCTGTGACCAGATAACTGGCTAACACTGGCTGTCTTTAATGTCTATAGCGTTTTTTGGTTTCACCCGGCAGTAACGCTCAGGGTCTTAGTTATTGGGTGGTTTTGCGGGCTCAACCCCCCTTCCCGGAAATTATGACAAAAAGTTGATCAGTCTCAAGCCAGTCTTTTCACCCCTCAAAAAAAACAAACAAAGACGATGTACAGCGTTAATTACTTTGGCATCAAAATGACCATTTCAAAGCAAAAATTCCAAACATTTCCCCATCCCAGCTCGTGGCCTTCGGTTACTCATTTTTTCACCCCTCCCCTCATATTGACCCCCACACAATGAAATTCGTGGCTACGGCTCTGGTAACGCTTTATCTTCTGTCAAGTTCAGTGACTTCAACATTCAGTAAGTTCAACATTCGACTGCAGATATTTAAACCGTTTGAAATCAGTTTATCTGACGTTGGTAATAACCGTCACAAAGTTTACACTCACAATCACCGTCATCAGCTGTGGATATCAAAAACTGCGGGGTAAACGTTCGCTTTATTGTTCCCTCCTTATAACTTCGCTTGCCGTCACGGTTACGGTTAGGATATAGGGTGACGATTACGGTTAGCTGGAGCTGTGTTGCTGAGCGAACTTATAAGAAGGTAAATCGAACGTTTACCGACTGCGGGCCTGGGTGATGCAGCACCCCTACCAACGCCCCTTCACTTAATGCGAAAGTATCTGCTAGAAACCAACAAACTCAGACGTCCATCCCTCAGGGTTCGGTAAGTGAGTATATAGTAACCCATGTAATTACATGATTGATGGTGCTCGAAACCATTAAACGGCAGACCAGGCCCGCGTATGGCTAATTGGTCGTAGGTCAGTCTGTGGGCGCAGGCTTAGCCTGCGGCCTATAGGCTGCGAACCAGATCTGTCTGTGACAAGAAAAGCGCCGCTGTAGCTGCGTTATGCGGCTTGTGGCGCTATACGAGTGTTATATGCCTTTGCCAAACTGTATTAAGGATTTACTTATTGTGGTAAGTGTGGCGCTATGGGCAGCCGGATCGGTAACACTTATATTTATTTATGTGTCGTTTTTCCATCTCGTTACCCTTTGCACTGCAGCTACTTATAAAATTAGTAAAACGTTTAAAAGATATTAAAAAACACATTTGTCTTCACATTCAAAACCACAAATCGGCAATTTGTGCAAGTTTCGAAGCATGCTTTTATTAATTTGCACAACAGTTACGTCGTTCCGACGTCACCATAAAGTCGGCGAAAGATAACAGAGAGAAACGTGAAAATATTCCGTGTGTGAGAAAAAAAAAACGGGCACGTGTCGTTAACGTAACGTAGCGCCTTCGCTCATAGCACAGTATCGAACACCGTCATTGACTTGGCTATTTCGGCGTCCTATAAAAACACACAACGGCAACGGCCTGTCAGAAAGCCAATCCAAACTCCAAAATAGTTTAATGGAATATGCATCAAACGGGCATATGAACAAGCCACATAAATAGATTCTCGCATAGCGAGACAAAGAAGAAAAACAGTTAAACATACTGAAATAAGCCCAAATTCCACTTGGCTCGTCACGTCACGTCTCGACACGATACGACACGTTCGACGTGTTCAGCGCGTCGAGACGAGCGTGTCGAGCCGTGCTGTTCGACAAGCTCGACACAGTCAAAATGCGTGGGCTCTACACGTCTTTCTTACTTACTCACTTACTAATTTACTTACTTTCTATGCCATTACAAAAACGCATCTAATGCAACGACTTGAGTTTGGAATTGTACACGAAAACCCTGCCCTACCCTGCGACACGTCTCAATGAACTCTTCCAAAGATATTACACCGTCGTTGTTAAGATCCATTTTCTACAACAGGACACAGCACTGCCTGCAGAACACAAATAGTGAAATGGTGATAATGATAAGAAGACTGCAGAGCTTGGAAACACCGGGATAAGGGGGCCAGCTGACCCCCTATAATTTGGAGCTGAGGTATAAAAAAACTTGCATGCTGAACTTTTGTGTTGTGCCTTACAAGTGCATTTACCAACTGCATCTAGGTCACACTCCCTTATATTGCATCAACAATCAGCACGATTTAAAGGGGTCGGGTAAAAATCAACGTTTCCCGATACAGGATAAAATCTTGATTTTTGACCTTGAAACAATGGTTCCCGAGCGCCTGCAAGAACTCTATAAGTTCAAGTGCGCTCTCCTTCCTCACCACTTTGGGCGAACTCCTGACTGGTACTTCCGGCGACTTGCGCGAGATGTCATATCTATTCCAAAGACTCTCGGTCATTGTACAGCGTTTCAATTCGGTTTTAATACACGAAGTTTTGTTTCTGCCGATGAAGAACCGGACCTCTAGCCATTCCAACTTTTGATTTTAGCTTAATATTTTTTAGCTATCGGGATCTTCACTACCAAGGGCGAGAGAAAGAAAGAAAGAAAAACAGTAATAAGAAAAATAATGTCAGGAGTTCCCAATTTCGTACTGAATTATAAATAAATCGCATTTTCGTATTGCAGCCTGCCAAAATATTCGTTGTATGCATTTTGGGCAATGTTCAGTACCATTGTGGTCTCACTGTCCTATCCGCTATATGTGAATGTCATATTGTATTTTTGTGCTTTCTGGACAAATAAAGATTGACAGATTGTAGGACCGTATACAGCGGAGCGGGGTGACTATGTCACCCCTACCTGAGAGATCAAAAATATATTAACAAGAATATCACATCTCAAGCTACATTGCTAGCCAATGAGAGGGTTTGACTACGGTCTGACTTTAGCAACTGACATTGAACCGTCTCCAAAAGTCCAAAGAGCCACTCATTTACTGGGTAAGTGTTACATTTACTCTTACGTGTACATCCACCAGTCAGCCTATTTGTTAGTTTTGTTCACGTAATATCTATTTTGGTCCAGTCACCTCTGTCAACCCCTGTATCCGCTCCTGTACGTCCTAATTCACAAATGCATATAATTCTCCAGTAAGCCCAGACCCTCTCAGTTCTCGTCGGGTTTCCAAAGTCACCCCCTCTAATAATCCTAGATCCGCCCCGGGATAGGTATATTATTTCGGCAAATCAACTGCTCTTCTTCGACACATTGATTTGACGAAATAATCTAATCTAATTTTCTGATGATTGCCAGTTTTGCCAACTCATGTATTCTTGGAGATTAGAGGCGAAGTGAAATGTGATACCTTGAACACGGTGTCGACATGGTCTCGTATGGACGTCTCGTCGACGCGAGGTTCCGTGAAGTTTCCGATGATGTCGTAGACTGAGCTGACTATCGTCATCCAGAATAAGATTGTCCGAAAAGGAGTAGGGGCACGTTTACCCTCACGTCACGGTGACCATGACCTTTGACCTTTTGATCTCCAAAAGAAGACCGAGCTGACTATCGTTACACCGAAAAAATGAGCGGAAGGGAGTTGAGGAACGTTTTCCCGCTGTCTGGTAACCTTGAACTTTCAACTTTGACCTTTTGACCTCAAAAAGGAGACTGAGCTGACTATCATGTACATCTCGTCGGAAGTGATGATCCCGTCGCCGTTTATGTCGTACAAGTTGAACGTCCATTCCAGCTTCTCTAGTAACGTGCCCCGCAGCAGTAGCGACAAGCCCATCACGAACTCCTGCGTCAATAATTAATTAATTGATTGATTAATTGATTAACTGGTTAATTGGTTGATTAATAAATAAGTAGATAAGTAGATAACCAAATAATTAGATAGTTATGTGCTTAGTTAGTTAGAATTCTAATACTTATGTGTCTATGTTATAATGGCCGAAGAATAGTCTGTCTCGTTAGCACAGCACAGTGTAGTTGGGCGACAAGGTTGGCGGCGTGACTCTGTGGTTTGGTCTTTGTTTTTCTTGTTCGATGCCGTTATTGTTCGTGGCAAATAAATTTTTATTTTTTTTTACTTCTATAAGTAAAAGTTAGCTTTTCGAATGATGCTAGACGCGTGCTCGAGAGGTCGCGGGTTTGACTCTAGCTCCTCTGCGACGTCGATTATAAGCCCCGGACAAGCCACTGACGCACATGGCGCCTCTGACACCAAGCAGCTTGGCATGGTACACTTACTGCGGATAAATTGTTATTGGTGTCTGGCCAGTGCATCAACATATCGACAATGTGACAATGACAATAAAAGCAGAACAAATACGTGTACACAGCAACTAACCAACCAGACACTAACCTAATCCTAACCCGAATCCTAACCCCAAACCTACTACTAAACAGCACTCAGTAGTGAACATTCAACTAAATACAGTCGCATGTCCTACGTATCCAGTTCCCCCTCACCTCCATTTGACAACATCTGAAGTTATGGTGATTGTCTGGAGGTTAAGAGAGAATATGATCAGAACTGTTTTATATATTGCCAACGTGCTACCTCTTCAATGGGCACAGTTAACAAAAACAGTTCACACAGCCCGGTTGGGCCTTGAGTTTGTCTTTTTGTGTTTTTTGGGTTGCATGATT
>Ga0056115_1001620_pt1 | contig 10908 bp, 7 predicted proteins | sample WorMetOlspDAHAB1_FD_77007 | JGI IMG/M metagenome (GOLD analysis project Ga0056115, IMG submission 77007) | Marine gutless worms symbiont microbial communities from Max Planck institute for Marine Microbiology, Germany - Olavius sp. DAHAB.1 ... | reverse complement strand
CAAAATATATATATATATATATATATATATGTGAAAAGAAAATAGTGGACGCATTTAAGTAATGACAGTAATATAAATGTAACAAGTAAACGACTGAACTGCAACTTTACTGATGTCTGTATTAGTTTTTCACATTTCTGTCACAGCATTCTGGAAAGTCTGAAAATAACAGAAAATCTTACGCCCAAAATGTTTCTGTTGGAAAACATTTCTGACAAATTTCCATCTGACTGTAAAAATTTTGAGCTTTAAAAACAACCTCTTAAGAAAACACACTGCAAACCGGGTAATGCAATCGGTCAATAATTATCAGTGACAAACACAGCATCGTCAGCTAGTCTTTTGAAAATAAAATTTTCCAGTATGTTCATGTTTATTTTTAAAAGTAGCAACAACAAAAGTATTCAACAAGAAAGCACATGGTCAAGTCATCAGAAAAAATAAAGATAAATTACCATTACAGCAATAAGGCACAAATTACTGAGAAATGCCATATTAGATCAAATGTGAGCACCAACAGTCTTGTGGTTATTCTCTGCTTCTCCAAAATGTCATGTCACCCTGTCACCCACTGCTGCAGAACAATAACCATTAAATGTGCATAAATTTTGCTAATTTTAGCACGGTTGGCATTTTTTCACCCTTATTCTGCACTGTTATTTCACTGTTTTTGCGCGTGTCTGTATTCGTTGCAATAGAAGATTATTATTAGTAGTATTATTATTATTTTGACACAACACGAAAAACTAATGAAAAACATACCACCTACAAGGTACAACAAATAAAATTTAGCAATATTAACTTGACATGAGAGTCATTTCCGCCCATTTCTTAATCACAAATACGCAGCAAAACTTGCAAGAACACATCATAACCGAATACCGAAAAAAGGAGCCAATGTTAGTTGGTGGATGAACACGTGCGTTTAGATGTGAGTGACTTCGATGCGCGAAGCTTCAGCAGCTGACGAAGACGATGCAGTGGAAGAACAATTGCTGAAGAGATCGAGATAGTCTGGCACAGAACCTGACTGTCCACACGGAAATCTGAGAATCTCATTTGTGGTAAACGACAATGGATGGTGCTACATATCATCAAAAAAACAGTTTATCAACAACAATGATGCCAATGTAAATAAATAGCAAGCAACTAATCTGTTAGTCTTGACTGGCATGACGTGTTAATACCATCCATTATAATCCATCAAAACCCAAAATTACTCAAAGATATTTGCTGTAATTCATGATTAAACAATTGATTCTAAAGTTATCTAACACTGCTGGCTGGCATTAAACCTACAAAAATTAATGCAGAAGAAGGGGTTGTCTCAACATCTGTATTGCATCTGTATTGGCAACTCGGCCAGAATGATACGGTCCCTTCTGCTCTATCAAACCCAAAATTCACTCCGGACAGTGTGTGCTAGCACAAAATAAAACAGACTATACGCAATTGCCACTACTTGGCATCTACACTAACATGTTGGAAGTCATTTGTTTCATGCATTTTGCAAGTTTATGACGTGAAAATGACAACAGCTAAATCATGCCAACATCTGCTTAACTGAATACACTGCATATATGCAATATGGTGTGATGATAGTATAATGGTGACAGTAATCTCCTAATGATTTAATTTCACACAATGACTCTGGCAAGTCATCGGTATTATTATCCAATATGACCAACAAATATATTCTGATGCTGATCAAAGTTTGACATGCCACAAACGATCATACTGCCTAATGTCCTCTCAGAAAACGTTCAAGAAGATCTTTTACTGAACAACAGATATATCATCAAACAGATGTTACCTGACAGCAAATTTACACAAATGTTATGAAATCAGATAACTCACCGAATGATACTCGACTAATTCAGTGAGGGTCTGATGAAGCACATCGCTGGCTCCGAACAGACAATATCCAGCATTATCAGCATCAACCAGGAAATGTTTGAACTTGACATCATCTGCATCCTTCTGATCCATACATCGATACGAGATGACATAACCCCAAATCTTATCACTGACGCGCACCAGAAATGAGCCGTCCCATTTGCTGCTTAGATGGTTCTCTGCTTCATTGCGGCTTATGATTCCTGACAACAGCAAACAAATTCCGATTCACATGTTGGGTTGATGTTCTTTTCTATCACAGGGGTTACTGAATGCTCAGCTTCGGCTACCACAAGCTGAGGCCTTCAGCAGGCCCATAACCATAAAATAATGTGTATAGATTAGCACAAGGTCGTGGTGTACCTATGCATGCAGCAAGCAGTTTTTGTCCAGTTTCTTTTAGTTTGTCAACCATACTGTAACTCCGTCCTCAAAAGTGGCTATCCCTTCTCACAGACCCAAAGCGGTCGGGAGTCAACAGCCTATGAAATGCAGTTGCATTTCTACTGCAGCAGTGGCTGAACATACATCATTCGTTGCTACTGTTATGAAAACCATCAGTATTCACGGTTTACACTGGAAAATGTCAAGCTCTGTTTACACTGGAAAGTGTCAAGCCCTCTTTCCCTCCCAGGATAAAATTCTTTCATCGACGTCACATGCTGGCAAAATACTCTACAAATGTACACAATGTGATATACTTCGTCACTGCTTTGATGCAGCTCATCCACTTGGTTGGATGGCATCTGAACACTAACCATGTAAAGGTGGAACCTGTGTTGGTGTTAGTTTCACTATTGGAACAAAATTGTGACTGCAATGACACGCAATCCGTCCTGCTCTATTTAAACCGTGAATTTGTTTCTGCTATCAGTTCATCTGGAGACATCAGGTAAAATTGCCACAAAATGTGTGTACTCAAAGTTTATACTATATCGACAAAATGTCACTATTATGCTGCTGCTTTAGTAAGTAAGTAAGTAAGTAAGTAAGTCAGTCAGTCATTAGGTAGGTGAATGAGAGTATTTCTAAAGTGCAGTTGAAATGGGAAAGAGGCAGGAGCAGGTTCACACTGCGTTTTGGTCCCAGCGCTCAAAAATAAACGTCTTCAGCAACTGTCTGAAACAGCTCTATGACAAGTCTGGCTGTCTGAGTTCTGTTGGCAAATAGTTCTGAACACATTTTTCTTGGACGGGTGTCAGCGACGACAGCAGACGTTGGCCTGGTAACTGGGAGCATTCCCAGCCTGCGTCTGGCAGTCCAGTTGTCACTAAGTGTGTTTGTTCGAGCACGGTTTCGTGTCAGTCTCATCCATCAACTTACCATGAAACCATTTTGCTACTTTTCCAGTTGACGGACTTATAGCCGCCGCACGTCTGCTTTCCACGTCTTGGAACCACTTTACAACATCCTCACGACAACTTGGCTTTGCAGCTAAATAAGATCTGACACACAAAAAACAAGGACATGAAAGAAGTGCTGTACACACTGTACTACAAGGGCATCAATTTCCACATTTCTTAAAATTAACTTATGCCATTTAGAGCAGATTCTATTCTAAAAAGTAAAAAGTAATTTAAGAAAGACAACACTAGACACTGCCAATGATCACCAGTGTGACTTGACTGCCTAACGTTGTGATTGTTGGTATACATTACTTATTTTCACAACAGTTTGTTTCTGTGCGTCATTTTACCATGACTAATGACCATAATTTGAAAGTATTCAATACATTTACAGTAATTTATTTAGATATTCTGTAACTCTTGAGCTTCAGCATTGGCGCACCCACATTCCAAAATCTGGGGTCCATTCACCACCCTTTCATTATCCCATCCTCCTTCCCCTCTCATGGGCATCTAATTCCCCCAAGTCTAGTCAAACCCTCAATCCCACCCTGTCCTCTCTGGAGATAACTTATCGCTGGAGTTGTCATCCAGACAGACTGTCGTTACAGGTAGTCATGAAGCACTGCTGTCAAGAGTCTGTTTCCGGTCATGACACTGACTTGTTGATGATAACAGTGGACAACAAACTGCAACATCTGCCTGCCTACTGCCCACGCGAACAGCCTCCATATCCCATGAGATGCATTAACTGTTGGTAACAGTGCCGTCCATTGTCACTAATAGCTTCAATTCCATATGCCAGACTGTGCCACAAATTTATGTCTTCAGCTTTATTCACCATACAAGAGAAATACACGCCTTGTTTCATCAAAGGAATCTGAGGGTATTTCAATTTCTGGGAGGTCCAGTCCCCAACCCCCTACGGATGCACCTAGAAGCTTGAGTACCAAAAATTGAATACGTACAATGTGAGACTGTGAATAAATGCAATTTTCAACAATGAAAACCATAACTTTTCACAATTACTCATGAGGTTTTCTGCATGCTTATAATCTTGTAAAAATGTCAGCCGAACTCACTCGTCAAATGAGAGCTTTGGTTTAGAACCAGCTTTAAGACTTGGCAGTGACTTGACCATCTCGACTCGAGCGTAGACTGATTCGTCGGCCGACTGGCGAACTCTTCGAGCTCTTGATCGTCGTTCTTCATCATGTTTCTTGGACTGCCGCACTGCATCACAGCATCAACAACACTGACACAGCCCTGCTTCAACCGCAATTAATGCATATTTTGCATATAGCTTTTAATTTCAGAGAAAACTCAGCAGTTTTCAGCAAACATTCTGTAGCCTCGGCTTCAAAAACTTTCCATTTATTCAACCTTCCTTTAGGTCGAACATGTGTACCTCTGCATTACAATCCTGCCGTAACCATTAACGCTACCATGAGAACTCTTTCACACAAATATGCACTCATGCTAAAGAAGGGCTATGTACAAGGATAGACGAAATTCTTAAATGTCTAGCGTTAAAATTATTAATAACACATGGTTGCTTAGATGAGTGATCAAATACAACATTAAATGAATATCTTTATTTCACCAGTATATGGCAGCACAAACACAGTACATAATACAGCAGTAAAAAAGTGAAACTACAATACTAATACAAAAGAAAATAAATAATAAATAATAATAATAATAAATAAATAATATGCAGTTCATAGTTCTGTGAGAACTTCATCAATTTTGCAATTTATTTAAAGATAAATGTTATATCATCATGTTCATTCCAGTCATAAATGACCGTTATTAACATTCCAATTGAACTAATATGCCGACAGTTTACACCAGTTACATCTGCAGGATAAAAGAACAGGTGTGCACAACTGACACAGCATCTGCCAGGCTTGGTCAATCTGCTGCACTTCATCACTGACGTTCTGTAGATCCAATGTCTCCACCATGACAGTCGACAAAGGCAATGCGCTTTTCACAGTCTCATCAAGAGATAACGGCTCATACTTATCCATCACTGAGCTGCAGTCATATCACAACAACAACTGTCAGCATTTATACCCACACATAACAGTTCTTCGTAAGTGTATACTTTCTCGGATGCTGCGAATGATAATTTCAGCACTGAAAATATTCTTGGTGGAATCCAGCAGTACATCTGACGTTAAAGACAGGTGTCAGCCTACATACAGGGTGCAGCAAAAAAGTAACCCTCTAAGATTTTTTGCAGTTTTCTCAGCAATCGCTTGGAATTTCAAAGCAAAATTTCACCGACATATTAGTCATCCTATATACACATAAAGTCTTATCAGCATATAATTAGCTTTCAGCTATCAGCATTACAGTGACGCCATCTAGTGATTTTGTCGTGCTCAAAAACTTTTGTAGAAAAATGCATTGCTGAAACTCGCATGCAAAACTGGATGTGAAACAGCTGTTTGGATTTCATTAGCAAAGAAATATGATGTCTAAATTCACCCTAATTGAACCCTCTGGGTCATTATGTCTGTGCAAATATTCGAGGTCAATCACAGGTACCATCCAAAACCAAAGATATCGCCAAACTCGAGGAAATGCAGCAAATGGCAGTCTTATTCGGGGTACAACAGACCAGAGCTGTAAAAGAATTTTTAAAACGACTGAATGCCTGTGTTGTAGGTAAGGATGGACACTTTTACCATTCACATTAACTGCAGTGTTGTGTTGCTTTATTACTTTAGCTTGAACAGCGTAAGTTGCTGTGTAATTGCATGGACATTGTTAAGCACGCCAAAATCGATGGGTGGAGTCACTGTAATGCTGATAACTCAAAAACACTGAAAGCTAATTATATGCTGATAAGACTTTATGTGTAAATAGGATGACTAAATATGTCGGTAAAATTTTGCTTCGAAATTCTAAGCGATTGTTGAGAAAACTGCAAAAAAATCTTACGGAGTTATTTTTTGCACGTTGCCATCAGCACAGACTGTCATATATTCACAGCATAAACTACCAAAACACTCAGTGCTGAAATCTTGTGGCATCCACATCAGTAAGACCAACTCAGCAGTTGGCATAATACACGTTTCTAGCTCCACTGGCCTCTATCACTGTATAACACTTCATCAAATCAGCTTAGTTTTACATTCTGAAACAAGCACATAATTATTAAGCTAACTGTACTAACATAAATTCTATGCATTGTTGATTCTATTCCATAATCTGTGTTATCATACTCACTCAACTACATTTGTGAAAATATAATTACACAACAGCCACATTAACCTATTCATATCATCTGATGCACTTTCAGACTGCTCCACAAATTTTTCAACCAACTCCTCAGGAATTATTGTTATCCTTGGCTTTCCATCATCATCGAGCAGGAAGTCCACTGTCCTATCACCTATGTACACAAAATACATATACACACATATACAATTTCGGCTTTGGCTTTCAACTTATTTCCAACAACAGACAACTAAAGGAATAGTCTGCATCAGCAAAAATTACAAGCCACCAGCCACGTTTATTTTGTACTACCAGTTATTACAGTGAGTAAGTAAGTATGGTTTAATGTCCTACAGGACATACAGGGACACTCAGCGTGGTCGGAGTCGAGCAAGAACGGAGTCAATACTGCTACGCTCCGACTACGATACTCCTTCACAATTTTTACAGGCTACATAGCATAACCAACAGTGTCAAAGCACGGATAAAGAAAATGGCCTGTTGACATATTAAAGCTCAATCTCATGAAAAGTGGCTCTGAAAAAGGTAAAGGAAAAAAAGAAAATAATATTTTGCAAAATATACAGTAAATGAAATTGTATACCTAGTGTCTTATATGGATGTGAAACCTGGTATTTAGATTACGATGATTATCACCACTTGAATATAATATGGAACAATTCTTTTGCCGCATACTTAACGTACATTTATCTGCAGGTGTGAGAATGTCTCTTGTCTTCTGTTTTACTGCCCATGTTTTACTACGTCTTACATGATTGATCAATGACATATTCTGTTCCGGAAGAAGGCAATGTACTCTGACAATATGGTTATTCCAATGCTTGCTGGTTTCAACAAATGTAAAATTAGTATGATTTTATCTTCGGACTCTCGCATCAGTCAGACTTTGTAAAATTTAACTCAGTCCATGACCAGTACATTTTAATAGAATGCTCCGTGAACTTGTCAATAATTGCAACATTACAGTTTAACAGAGTAGTGCAGCAGTATCTTTAAGGGGAGGTGGGACATGTAATGATGACTTTGTAGACAATTTTATGTCTACTCCAACAGTTCAAGAATTTTGAAAATCGATTAATATTTTGCAGAGTTGAGTGTCTTGTTATTTTCTGACTCACAGTGTATGTGTATACTGTACACTGTGATAGCCATCTTAGATCACTTTTTGTGTCATACAATTGACTCTGGCCAGCGATGTCCTGCAACTGATAATGCAAACCTGGCCTTCGTCGTTTTGTAGGTGCAAAAGGATCTCGTTTCTCTGCCTCTGGTTCCATCTGCCACAATTTCCAACGACGAATTTGTTCCTGTCAACAACACACATTTGTTTTTTTACTGATCTCGTACATGTTTCTGGTATACACTGTGCCTCACAAAATTGCACTAGGAAATTGGGTGAAAACTCGGTCAAAGCTAACTAATTTGTGAAATTTTGTCACTGTCATAAACAGAATATGTAGCTGCTATACCTTGTGAAAAAAAAAGAATTCACAAACTGATGGAAACTGCTGGTGAATAGAACAAAACTCTCACCATATTCAACGCGGTCGACATCGTGAACAAGCTGATGGATTATCCCCCAGAGCTTTTAGCTGATTTGGGTGTGATATGTTTGAGGGCCATACATCTGTGGATGTCTATTGGACATTTGGCATGCCAAGAAACAATTGTTATAGACAGAGCAATTTATGAATTCCAGCATGCGTGCAAGCCAAAGGTGGCACCCTCTGTGCGGATATGAACATTTTTTAAAGTTCAGTTAATAATATTTACGTTTGTTTAAAACTTGAGTCAGATGAGAGTTTTGCAATATTTACTGTGCAATTTCTCATTAATTCTTGATATTTTGTTTTCACAAAGTATATTTGTATTCATAACAGCTACATATTTGAGGTGTGGAGGAAACTGACATATACATCCCTTAGAAATTTCATTTTGTTTAAAACCGTGAACAAAATTTTGCAAATCAATTAAGATCTGACAGAGTTATTGCCATATATTCCAGTGCAATTTTTGAGACATGGTGCATATTCAATAAAAGAGAAACAATCAAAGAAAGAAACTGTTGCTGCTGAACTTTTAATATAAGCTGAAATCTCTACTATGCTAATGAATAAATGCCCCACAGAGAAGACCGGGTAATTAAGTATACAATGTTTATAAAATTTATATTCTATCAGACTGTTTACCTGACGCATTTTAAAGAAGAGAATTTGCTTCTGTTCATCATCAAGTTCCGCCAATAGTTCCGGATCAATGTACATGTCATGCAATATCTGCTCAAGCATTGTGGAGACGACCTGCAAATCGTTTTTTTGTAATATGCAAAAACAAATGGCAAAACAAGATCAAGATGACACAACTGAATAAGGCTTTACAGGATGAAACGGCTTAAAATCATGTTGACACAATAAGTACACACAATAAAAAAATTAAAAAAAACTAAATTACAGTAATATCTAACGCTAAGACACCGGTGTCCAGCAGATTATCAAGAGTCCACTAGTGCTATTGTGGGAGCTACAGAAATTCTGTGTGGACAGATGCCAGGAGAGGCCATCGTGGATATCTAAATTCAGAGAAACTGTTAGGGCAAGGTTTAGTGTACAAATATAGAGCAGTAATTCCGTGACTTAAAAAATTCGCTGTCAGCGAGTTGACTAGTCCGCGAGTTGACCATTCCGCGACTTGACTGACTGCAAGTTGGTCTGTCGGCGAATTGTCCAGTAAGCTTACTCTGGCGTACGGACACTTCGGACCTAAGACACTTCGGACCTAAGACATTTCGGCACTATGTGTTTGGTGCCGAAGTGTCTCACATTTTTGCGCTGGTGCCAAAGTGTCCATTGTGTCTCGGACAGTTCGGCACTAAAGTGCATGAGACACTTTGGACCCAGAATAAAAATAGGCCTATGCTTTGAGTGTTAAGAACGTAGACCCACTTTACATTCGCTACTCTAATAGAATGGAGGTGCTTGAAAAACGACTGACAAAAGTTGTATCTGACTAGTCTCTTACGTGTGAGCAGTCACACATTGTCGGCAATGAACATAATAGGTCGGGAAGCAGAGGAATGCAAAGAGATGAGACGACGTATATACGATGTTAGTACCGACAGAGGAGTCACTAACTATCGTTAACTGCCAGTAAATAACGATTCAATTCGACTGAACTGAGTTTGCGATCAAAACGTACTGATTGGGTACCGGGTAGGGTAGGTATGGATCAGATTGTTACGGATTAGTGATAGGCGAAGGCGATTCGGCAAAATAAAAAATGAAACCATTCGCTTTGATGAAAATGCTTCCGTTTCCATCACCATGATATAACAATGGCTATGCTTTACAATATCTGTAAATGTTTGCAGCGATAGGTTTGATGCTGTTCCGAAACTAGATTTTAATAAAGGAAATTACAGCAATCTCAGGGATTACTTAGATATAAATTGTGATTTGCTGCTGACACCGTATACAGGGGGTGTTGAGACAATGTGGAAAATTATTAAAGATAAAATACTAAAAGGAGTAAATATGTATATACCGAGTACACTATCTTTTGCACTTTGGAAGAAAGATAAATGGAAAAGACCACTTGATACAAAATCAGAAATATGATTAAAAATAAAAGTATCTTGTGGAGACATTACGTTAGAAGTAAGGACCATTCAACGTTCATGCAGTATAAAAAATTGAGAAATAAAGTCAGAAATAAAACTCAATTAGTTGAAAAAAGACATCAGAATGAAATTGCAAAAGCTACACTCTCGTCCCTGAGTGTGCAGCTGAGCTGCACGGAAAAGTGTGCAGGATTGAACCTCCACATAAAGTGTGTAGTTTCTCCAAATTTACTTATTTATCGCGTTTCCTAGCTACACACTAGTGTGCATATGGGTGTGGCGTCCCGGAAGTTTATTCAGGAGATAGTTCTTTGTCTTTCGTGAATTCATACTTTATAGGCATAATGTTTAGTAATCTAATGTAAAATGTTAATTGCGATCCCACAGCACCTGTACCAGGCCCCTCGTCATCTACTTCAACAGGACCGGCGCATTCTGTCATACTCGTTACACCCAGATCGGCTTCCAGCTTGAAGGTACTGGGTGTTCGTTTGCTATTCTACTTGTTGAACAGTATGTCATAATGGGGGCGTTTCTAATTTGCGAAAGTGCGGAACAGCTCACGTCTAAACTGCGAAAGTACATGCGACATATTTCGCATATTAGACACAGTAGGCCTATATATTGTGGGCACAACCAGTTAATAACCCTAACCCACTTTCGCTTTATACTTTCGCACGTACTTTCGAAATTTAGAAACACCCGTCATAATGTGACGCTGTATAGTATATATGTTTGGCGTGTTGTTTCAACTTGTTTGGCACTATGTGACCAACAGTATAGCAGATGTGTTGATGT
>Ga0056115_1001619_pt1 | contig 10910 bp, 8 predicted proteins | sample WorMetOlspDAHAB1_FD_77007 | JGI IMG/M metagenome (GOLD analysis project Ga0056115, IMG submission 77007) | Marine gutless worms symbiont microbial communities from Max Planck institute for Marine Microbiology, Germany - Olavius sp. DAHAB.1 ... | reverse complement strand
TGATATATAATGTTGATTTTGAATATAGAATTTTAGCTAGTTAATTTATATTATCTATATGGTTATATATTATATAGGAAATTAGTTTTGAGAGGTGATGTGATAATATGATTTAATTAATAAACTTAGGCTTTTAGAACAGTTATATTATATATTTAAATTACGGGGGAAGAAACAGAAGGAGAGAGAAAATGTGTCATTATGTTATTCAAATAAAAAATATTTGTTTAATTTAGTCTATTCTCTTGGAACACCTTTGACACTATACACATACCTCCAATAGGGTCGTCGCCATACTTGATGTTGAGAAGGTAGATTCCAGGCTCCTGCGGCTTGTACTGAAGCAGATATTCACCTCGCAGATTGTTCACTGTCATATTCTTGCACGCCAAATCTATGCGATATGCGCCTTCCGTTGAAATAGTCAGCGAACCGTAGCCTGAATAACATCAAGCACCTGTGTTGTGAGTAAGAAAATAAGTTAATGTCTTTGGACATTAGTAGTAAGTAAGTAAATACACAAGTAAGTAAGTAAATGTTGATTTGTACAGAGCAAATGTGTGAAACGGTGACACCTCTAATAATGAGTTCATATATCTAATACCCGGCAAATAGATGCGTTTTAAACGTTCAGACTCGACGACCGGATCAGGCGACGAATCAATCAGTGAGTTCCAAACCGTCGAAAAACTTGTGCCAATAAAAGAAACATTCAGACTGTTACAGGGACGCTGAAAGAGGTCCAACACAACAGCCAAACGACATGATAAGAAGAGAACGGTCAAACTGTAGACAGCCGGTCACTGACACACTGTGCAACGTTGACGCCACACAAAAGGAGGGGTTAAGATCTGAGGCAAAGTGAAACGATAACACTCAGGGGATCGCCATCCCACTTTTGCCATAGGTTATTCTAGGATTGTTGCAAATCCGGCGAGTTTTTACGGGAGTATGGGGGTCGGCCACGTTTGGAACTTGAATCACCTGTTTCATCATCATCATCATCACCATCATAAACATTTTTAACGTTGCCTCAATCATGTTAATTATTGCAAGGACCACAGGTGTCCAGACAGTAGTGATGAATGGTAATAGTAACACATGAGTCATATGATAGTGTCTTGGTACGAACGGGAAAACAGAAAGGTCTCGAGTCGTTGTCTGAAAACCGCGAGTGATGGCGCAGATGCGACGTGGAGAAGCAGGTCGTTCCAGACGGTGGCACCAGAAACCGGAAACGCCCGCCGACTGTAGAGACGAACGGGTGGAACGACCAGACGATGTGAGGTAGAAGACCGCAGCTGTCGTCTGGATGTCACGTCGGAAACACGGGTGAAACACGACTGTAGGTAGGACGGAGAGGTGCCGTGGATGGATTGCTACGTCATAACTGCCAGTTTAGTTTGAAGGAGATACGTTCTGGGACGCGCAGCCAGTGAAGGTTGATGAGCGCTGGGGTAATGTGTTCTGACCGTCGAATTCTGAAAATTAGCTGAGCCGCAGCGTTCTGAACACACTGGAGACGCTGGATGAGGTTAGCAGGGAGTCCAAACTGTTGCAGTAATCCAATAGGGAAAGAACGAGTGCAACAATAAGTGTTCGAAAAAATACACAAACAGAGCGAATTTTCTGCTTTCGCTGGGCATCCAAAATCTTTTCAGCTCCATGGAGTCTTTTCAGTAGACCCACTGATCAGGGGCTCTGTTCTGGACCCCGCTGGGGGCTCGTCCTAGACCCTTGTTATTGGCTCGCGCTCCGCGCTGACCATGCTTGTCCACTCCATATGTTTTGACCTTGCGACGCCCCCTGGTAACATTGACAACGACTTGGTGAGATTCTCTTACCAGCCTCTGCAACGTCGATGACGACGTCATTCCACTGCTGAGTCATACCCTCGCGCACCGCTCCGGTCACTTTGACCCTCGTCGCACAGCACACTTCAGTGTCGCCGATCTGAATCTGGAACGGACTTCCCGGAAATTTGGCTCCGTCCTGAATGACGTCTACCACGTACGTCCCCTTCTTCTTAGGCTGGAAGCCCATGAAACCTGCCGCAATACAGACACGTCGTTGAAAATTCCCAATATTTCGGGGAATGTGCAGAATCACTAAACACGCAGCGATCATGGCGGCGTCGAACTTAAAGCGCACACGTAACTTCCGATGCAGATACTTACGTTACTTATGCTTTCTTGCTCATCGGTTTTTATGTTTTAGTTGTATTTCATACTGGTTTTAGTTACTGGTCACGTGCCGTAGACTAAGTTAGCCAGCTTTGTGGTCAATCTTTTGAGACGTACTTCGTGCATTGTCATTTTTAAGTGATTCAATAATCGATTAGACACCATCGCGTCTTCTGTCATTTTTCCTCCGCATTTCAATGCCTTGTTGCTACGGTTGACATTTTTAGCATTTTATGGTGACTTCATTAATTAAATATTTTAATATAGGTTTTTAGACTTTTGTACTAAGTGTACGATGTTTCTACTAAGAAATAGTGATCAAAACTGATTCCGACACAGACATAGTCCAGAACATAGATCGTAATGTCGGCCCATAGCGCGACGCCAATTAAGCTAGCAAGTACCAGATTTCTGGACAACATGTAAACCATTAAGAGAGTTGAGATAAATAACGCAGGCCTACATAAAATGGAATGTGAAAATCGCCATCAATAGGAGATAATATCGAAATAATGAGTTAGTGGTAGGCTTACGGTTTCGTTCAGGGTGAGATTTAGTTTTCACGTAGTGTAGTCCTTGCAGGAGACTCCATTGATATTATGCGCACGCATGACCGCCACGACAATTCGTTATTATTTCTAGATCACCCCCTATATTTCTGGCGATTTTCACACTCCTACATTAAAACACACGCCAAAACCGCGAAAGTAACTAAAGTAAATAAGTAAGCAACTAGCCGAGTTTTCCGTTGGGCAGTTTCTTGAGAAGGCACTGTTCACTGGCGCCGTTCGGCGTTTTGAAGTTGCCGACAATTCCCGTCATATCGACGTCGTTTCCGCCCAGCGTGTAGTCGCTGGACGCAGGCACCGCCAGCTGAGATTTCTTGCGACCTTCGCCTACAAAAACACGCACCGTTCTGTCACGTTCATCATTATGAATAGCCCAACTACATAAAGTAAGAACAGAAATTAAATCAAAATTAACGTAAAAAGGAAAACTTTAAAGCAAAAGCCTCAGCAGGATCAACGCACTCAATGTATGTCCTTAAAGTGTTTTTAAGTTGCCGCAGTCCGCTTATACACAGGATAGTTTTGCGCATGCCAATTATAGCTTAATATAAAGAATGAACTGGCATCAAACGTTCTTGAGGGAGAGCTGGATGTCGGCTACGGTGGTCAAGTCCCACTTAGTGACTGACTCCACAATCCAGCAATCTGGTTTCGACCATCCATTACAACAATGGTCTCCGCTGAATCGTTTCCGTTCTGCACAGGGACATTGTGGCGCCTATAAAAAGATATGGCATCTAACAGACTCATAGGACCTGTGCTCCTGTGGCCGAGACCCAAACGATGTCTCACACACTATCTACTCACGCCGTTTGACATAGCTGAATGGTGGTTTGTCTAGACTTCACTCTGTAAATGATGACGCGGTCCAGTGGCTGGCAAACTCAGAAAATGAATTTATTATTTATTATTTATTATGCAATTATACACGAATTACGAAATTAATAAAAATAATGGAAAAAATAGTAAAAATTCAATAGTACAATGTCACGCATGCATCGAGCTACCATAACAGCATATCCCCGTACGAATCACAGTGAATCCGCGTACGAAGAAGAATTATTGCAAAATCGACTCGCGTGTAAATATTGGAACATGCAAATCGAACCTGATATTCTGGCGGAGAATGGCGATCCGTGGATGTGTTTGCCATGACTCTTGACGTTGACCAAGTACTCGCCAGGTATCACCGGCAGGTAGTCGATCGTCAGCACTCCGTTGTGAACCTCCTTCTTCACGATGTCGGCCTGCGCCGGTCCCTCGATCGTCACCTCCGCGTCAGCTGCATCCACGCAAATTTTAAATCAAATCAGAGTTTATTACTTGCTCCATAGGCACAGACACGGACAGTGGCTCCGAAACGAATTTGAAAGTGGGGGCAGACGTCACGTCCGGCGCAAACCGCCGGAAAATTTTTGGTTGTTTTGCCCGTCCACTTTATTGGCCCCACAAGTTCAATTAGTCGTTTTGGCGAGCGCTTTCCTGATGGTCAGTACAGCGTTGCCAATTTTTTGTTTATCGTTCTTCAACTCGCGGCGCCCCTTGCCACGCCATTTTTTAAAGTAGGGGCACGTGCCCGCGTGCCCGTGCCCTATGGACACGGAGACAGGTGGGGCTCTAACCAGAGCCGCGTCCACATGTCCACACTTCATGATATAGCCATACCCTTTTTATCCAGTAGATTATATACCACAGAATGTGGACATACAGTGTGAACCAAACCCTGACCCTAACCTATTGCGGACAATTTGAAATTTCCATATGCGACGGTACCGATGGGTGTTGTGCTGTTAGGCCTATCGTGTGGTGGGAGTTGCGCAACCGTCACCCGCAAATCTTATCACATGCGTTAGCGCGACCGCGACTGCATGTGAGGAATGAACGTCGTCTCGAGGGACATTTGCGATCTCCCAGCAAACGCAGAGTAGCTAATTACAGCATTATTTCGGTCGAAATCTTGAAATTTTAACGGAGATAATTTTTTAACGCTAACTAACGCGTTAATTCGAAAGCCATAGCTCAAAGCACTTTCTAATTTTATTTTGCGTTATTTTGCTCCCATTTTAATTCATTTAATTCAACCCATGTTTCAGATGTGGATGTCGTAGAAGTGTGTATTAAATGAATACATGCATATGTATGTATGACATGCAACCTCGAGTGACGCTGAACTGAAGGCGCTGACCGCTGGCACCCTGCACCAAGCCGGCGCCGTAGGCGGACACGTAATGTCCGTTGTCGGTAGCGTCGACGTTGATACGAAAAGGGGTGCCTGGAAAAACCACACGCGTCACAACAGCCATTCGGTTACAGCTGAAGCCATGAAAAACCACCACTAAAAAGCATTCACTCACACTATCTATGCGCCTTACCCGGCAGTGACGACCTCACTTATTATAATTAGTTAATTAATCAGTAATTACACGATATCATGCGAGAGTTGTTATTACTGAGACAGGCCTAGTATACTGACAACAGCTGTAATGTGTTAATTCGGATTCGAATTGATTGTATTGTTATATATTTATTCACTGCTTAACTGCATGTTTTTACACTTTAAAGAGACATTTTTAAAATACTTTTTCCCTACTTTTTTGTGTACGATTTCATCACAAGTAAATAAATCGATAATAAATTAGATGCGAACGAGCGCCAGACCTTCAACGGGGGCGTCATTATAACTGACGTTGAGCTCGTGAACTCCGCTCTGCGTCGGCACATACTGAATGGTCACTGAACCGTCCTGGTTTGGCTGTAGCGCTGCCTTTGGACGTCCGGCGGACGGCATGACGACGAACTTGCTCGATGAAGCTGATGTATCCTGTCTGGTTGACCAGTATCTGCACAGTGCACATCCGACACACAGCAGCCACATTGACACGAGCTGACAAGCATAAAGATGGGACGTTCCAGAGCGTATATACAAGCTGAACGTTAGCATATCGCCGCCTGCACGAGAAACCTCCGGGCTATCTGGTTGACTGTTGCACACCAGCTTCAGAGTAGACAACTACGCTCGGCCAGTCGACAACACTTACGGCTAACTGTGCCACTGCGTTACCGGCTGAGTAAGTTCGGTTGCCGGGCCGTTTCGGTCGCCGGTCCAACTTCGTGGAACCCTTTACCGGATCGTCTCCGTGCTCCAACACTGAGTTCTGCCAGTTTTTGGAAAGTACTTACACTAAAACAGAATTATTTGCGAGTTACTAAGCATACTATGCGCAGATGCTTCACGATTCTGCTCTACATAAATCAACGATTGACATTCACATTTACATTGACAACCTTCACTGTGAGCCATAAAAGTGGAACTGTACAGAGAGTAACAGTGGCGTAGCCTAACTCTGTCTTTTGGTGGCTGGTTTGGCGTAGTGGTAACAGCGTTTGTTACATCAACAAAAAGTTGAACAACGTCGAGTCCGGTTAGTACTGGGATTGGGATTACCTTTTTGGCTCTACCATCCCGGTATTTATCGTGGCCTATCAGGCCTACTCAGCCTAGCCATTCCTCCATGAATTTTGCGATGAGTACTGGCGATAATTTTGGCTACCGCCCGGAAAGCAACGGCAAGTTCTGCGTAGCAGTGGGCCCTGTTATCAGAACTGTATTGGTAGTCGCTGCAGTGAATTTTCCTTTCAGCATAGTTATTTGGAGATGACTGACGGACATCAGTCCAATATTACAGAACGACTACCATACTGGCTTACTGTATGCTAGCTTAATTGGGTATAACCCTCGGTTGGCTTATAGGTCGAAGGGAATGAGCTCGTCGCAACGGACCACACGGTTAATGCATAAGTCTTCTTCAATTCTGTCTACAATAGTTACCGCCGCCATGTTGGAGGTTATACATAGGCCTACATGCGTTTATCAATCTGATGTCCGCCTCCGAAATGACCTATATTGTGTCGGGTGGGGCGTTAAACTCTACTAACTCAACTTATCAATCTGATGTCATGCGCTTCTGATATAATCAGTACAAAAAAGTGACAAAAATATGAATAACGTAAAATAAAGTAAAAAAATGTGAATGTCAGTGCGGTTAACAATGTAAGTTTCAGTAATAATGCCGATCGTTCATGTTAACAGATTTAGGAATCAATTCTTTCTGATGAGTGCGTTGTCAAAGGCTATATTTTGGTTTAGTACTGTCTTTAATAAAAGGGTGTAAAATTACGACTAATTTTGAGTATACTATTAAAATAATTATCGTCAGTGTCATCGAAGATATCATGGAGGTACGGCAGTTCCCTGTCACAGTACCCTCTTCTCTTGCACCTCATTATAAACGCCTCTAAGTTGGCCATGTCCGCCGCCGAGCAATACCCACGCCATGCTGGTGAACAGTGTGTCAATTTGGCTAGAGCTGTGGATCTAAAAACGTCGTGAAGTGAAACAGTCTTTAATGCATGTGCATGTAGAGTTCGGTAAGCAAAGAGCAGACGGTTGCAAGACTCCAACAGGTAGGAAACGTGATCAGTGTTGCGGCAGAGTCACATCGTAACGTACGTATGCTTCGAAACTGTCGTGTGTGTGTAATTATATTATACACCAGTCGAAATACACGGCCTGCGAATAACCTCGCCATAAGAACTGTCCGAATTACTCACACTCGCTTTCAACTGACTTTTTCACACTAAGTATACCCCCAACGTCGAAGCGTGCTATGCATGACGTCTGCACCTCATGACCTCGTGTACAAACGTGATAAACGCATGCACTTCGTGGCGCTGACAAACGGCGTAAGAACAGCGTAGAGCGTGCATAGCTACGGGCGCATAGTGATCAATGCGGATAAACCGAGATGACCCGCTATAAGTTACCTCGCTGAACTGCAGCTTCCCCGTAACGTGATTATGACCACATTTGAGATGTGATGTTGGTCTGGAGGCAGGGGTGGAGTGGCATAACTGTCTCTGTATTGTGCACTGTAATGTGTATTGCTTCATTATAATGCTGCACAATAGCACGAGCAGTTCTAACAGGTTCGTTAACATGATTGTGTCTAAGATCTCTTTTAGTTTGGCTCTTGTCTTGCAAGTGCCTCTGTAACTTTTCCTGTTCAAGGCACTACAGCTTTTTACAGTTTTTTTATTATTCTATTACCTTTATCTTTTCCAGAGCCAATTTTCACGAGATTGATCCTTTATATCTCATTTTGCTACGTAGCGTGTAAAAAGTGTCCCCAGAATAACCTATTATGTGTCGGTACCAAACTCACTCACTCACTGTATACTGCAGGTGATTTCTTTGCGCTAGTAAAGGTGTGATAATGAGCTGTGAATTAACGGCTGCAGACGGAATGAAACAGCCTTTGTTCTTCGCTCCAGGCACAGCGCAACTGTTAGCATGATGAGTTCAAGTGCGTCTCCATTTTCTTGTGCCATATCGGTGTGATATTATCGCAGAATCGAATTATAGCGTCGAACTATCAGCAGCAAACAACTTCAGTGATATATACGAGGTGCAAGATGCCGCAATGTTGAAGGTATACTTTACGTGAACAAAGAGAGTGTTAAACGCGGAAAAATCTGAGCATCCCTAGGACAACGTTGTCAGCGCCTTTAACTAACTTGAGTCAGTATTCCATCAGTCCTGGTCGCAGGAAACGCAACTGCGCAGAACTCGCCTTTTCTTCCCCAGCGTAGCAATAGCTATAATAAAAGTGCAATGTTAGTCTTCAGGCGCTATCCGCATCTACATGTCACCTGAAGCACTTATACCACTTTCACACTTATGCGATTCACGTCGCGGTTCTGCGTGGTTCTACAACTGCAGAGAACCGCAGGAAACCGCAAATATATCGCGAAGACCGTGAAGCAACCGCGTCAAAAAACGTAAACCATCCGCGACCTTCCGCAATACAACCGCAGCTTTCCGTCTACAGAACGTTTTGTCTGTCGGGTGCCGCTGGAAACCGCGGCTTGAACCGCATAGGTGGGAAAGTGGTATTAAACAAATGAGCTCCGCTACTCTTCTGGGGTTTACGAAAGAGATTTGTATAAACCCCACCGTTAATTTGGGAATGCGCACTCTGCCTGAACTGCCGCCTCAGCGCTGGGCGTGGGTCAGCTTATAGCTACGCTTATGTCATCATCAACCCGAAATAAAAGGTAGATGTTAACTCTCATCAGCATTCAGCATCGACCAACAATCCACGCAACAACAGCACGAAAGGCATTCGTCAGCTGTGCCATGCACGCTCGCGCGTCAGTCAGCACCAAATTCCACTACCTCGACTTCACCCAGACTTATTGTGCACAAGCGTGTCTTACGACATGTATGTGACACGGAACGACGATCAAGCTTGTTTTCGACGCAAGCGATACAGCTTATTGAGCGTGTCTGGCCGAGTCGATCAGCTTCTAGTCTGCTCACCGCTGGCAGCGACTCTGCATATCTGACTATGCATAACGCTACACAAATATTTCGAATCTTGCACCGTTCTAGGTAGAAATCGGCATTATGAACTAGGGGGTTTCTCGGACGGGATTCCGAAAACTAGATCGTCATGTGCTGTGCTGTCACTTCTTGTGCAAACAAGGGATAGTCTGGAGTGTACACCGTCGACTGGTTAGTCGAAGCTCGATACGCGGCCATTGTCTACGGCACACAGACAAAGGTCCCAAACCATCTCATGGTCGGTCGTTGACCAGGCGACCCGATATGGTATTTCATGTGCCGTGATACCTTTCCGCTACAGCATTAGAAGCTACTGTGCTGCTCATCTATTTCCAGGAGTCGACAAATTTCTTGCATCAATCGTCAATCCAGCTTACCTGCATTATCGAGTTTTAGTGCGACTTGAGTGCCAAACCGACAGAAAACTTGCTCTGCCAAAACTCGGGCAACAGTCTTCGCCTTATTGTTGGGAAACGCTTGGTTACCGAAGGGAGGGTGAAAATGTATACGGAAATTAATAAATCATTAAGGGCCGGCAACATGGACGACTTGAACTTGACTTGCCCGTGGGTCTACAACGGCTCCCCCGACACGACTTGTCTTCGTGAAGTCGAAGACATGGAAATTCGGCTTTACGTCCAGTGACGATCAGACATGCATCATCTGCGGCCTACCGCTGTTGCTTGCTTACAGTGACGGGCGCAATCGAGACACGCTTTCAGACCCGACGTCAGCGGCGCGTTGATGACATGGAATTCGGGCTTTACATTCGGCTGCGCGTGCACCACGACAGAAACATCGACAGCCGTCGAAAGTTCTTTCTCACGGCGATGTATAATCTACAGTTCGCCGAACGCAAACCGAGGGGGTTTCAGCGTGCCGTTCTGCACAAAATGTTCAGCTCTAAAACGGATTTGTGCAGATGTAAAATCAAATTCGTGCAGCCGAAAATTTTGATTCTGTGTCAGCGGAAGCACGATTTTTTTTAGCTCAGTGCCGCATTATGGGGGTGCTAAAGGTGATACAGCACGCGGCCCCTGCAGTTGGGGAACGCCATTGGTGGTCGTTACTGCCGGGTTAAGCTAAAAAATCAATTAGCCTTAGCCAGTTTTCTGGTTACAGATCTGCAAGGGGACCGACCACACTAGCTTTAATGCAGCCATGAGCGCTCGTAGTGTTCGGCAGTAAAGGAAACGGATGCAGCTTGTGCAGATCTTAAAACTTCCTTTATAATGCTCACTTGCTCACATTGGTATACCTTTGTGTCGATAAAGAAAACTGGCTAACGCTTGTTATTTCGATTAATTTTTCGCCAATTTTATACCGACAAATGACATGTACGGTTAAGAAAATAGGGGCCTAAATAAATATTGCCAGGTGCCCTTCACCGCGTTATGACGCCTTGTAAATGGCCGTTTTATTATTATTATTTTTAACAGGGGGAAATCCCCGGCAGTTCAAGAACTCCCGGTAATTACAAAAAGTGTGATTAGGACCTACACATGTTTGGACGTGCACCTACTCTGGCCGGTCGTCATCAGCAAGACCGTTGTGCAGTAGTGTTATTATTTAGGCCGCTCGTTGTTTTACTGGCGTCAATCTGCTTTCAGATTTGCGACATAATGTTATATGTTTCTCGTGTTTACATGCTGTGCTGCCTTTGGCATAATAAACGAATAGTAATAATAATAATAATAATAATAATAATAACAATAACAATAATAATTGGTGCACATGAGGTACTAAGTCTAAAGC
>Ga0056115_1001618_pt1 | contig 10911 bp, 10 predicted proteins | sample WorMetOlspDAHAB1_FD_77007 | JGI IMG/M metagenome (GOLD analysis project Ga0056115, IMG submission 77007) | Marine gutless worms symbiont microbial communities from Max Planck institute for Marine Microbiology, Germany - Olavius sp. DAHAB.1 ... | reverse complement strand
ATTTTGATTTGAGGGACCACCGTGAGTAGAACAGCAAACAAGAAACTGACCAAACTGTACCGACCATCACGAATACGCTCACCAAAACGACTAATTGCACCTTTAGAGACAAAAACGTGGAGGGGCACGACCAAAAAAAAATTCCGGCGCATCGTGCCGTACCGGTGCCCCCCCCCCCACTTACAAATCGTTCTGGCTCCACTGCTCGGGGATGGGGTAGGGTAGACGCCATTGGGTTACTCTGTGGGTTAACTTACTCTGCAGCCCAGACCGGCTTGAACGTGGAGTGAAACTTAGTCACTTGTATTCGTAAAAGGACATCAGTTGGCGACGCAGTTCAGTGGTTAGGGTGTCGGTGTTTGGCCTGCAGACTTTTCCTGCCCGGCGTCCGATCTACTATTGACAGATGACCAATTTGTAGGCAAACTGTCCGCTATGTGCAGCCAACTAGGCCAACTCAGCCGTCCATTAAATTACAAGCATGAATATGTGTGCTAGCACATTTAAATCTGCCAACTACCAGCTCGATATGTATAAGCTAGCGCATTTGTTTCATGCTTATAATTTATAACATTTAATTTTTCTGTTTTTGAGCGTCGGCTTATACAACATTCGATAGTAAGCCGTCCATCCCTCCAGGGTCGGTAATGAGTAGAATGTATTACATGGATTACGGAGATGAATCCTATTAAACGGCATACTATGGATACGTACAGCAGTATGGCTGTTGACCAAAGTCCGTGACCGCGGGCTTGGGCTAGTCTGTACTCCGGCTCTAAATGTGAGTGACGACAGCCAGAGGCGTCCAAAGGCACCCCGGCGATGCAAAAAAACGTCACGGAAATCCTCGAGTGGACAAAAATAAGGAAGTTAGGCGGTACAAAATTTACCTCTTTATTTCAAGGGAAAATAATTAAGCGATTTTAGCCTGGTAGGTAAATGTGTTGATGTTTATTCGAAAGTGCTCGAAAACTCACCTAGAAGCATCTTTAATTCAAAAATGTTCCTGGGGTGATACCCCGGACTCCCGTTAAAGGGAAGAGGAAAGGAAAGGAAAGGAAAGGGGGAAGGTTGCGTCATGGTTGTCGGAAGGATAACAGCCCCGACGTCAGCGCCGCCAAAGAGGAGGCCATACATGGCATTGTGGCGCTATATAAATGAACCTTACCTTCACAGTGTTGCTTATGGTTTAGGGTAAAATAGAGGATCCCCTGAAGTGGGCCTCGGGAAAGTCCCACCGGAGCGGCGCATTATAAACCCGCGGCCGTGGTTGCCAGGGCACTTCGCTCTGGAAAGCTCAGTCGTGCGACAGCGAGCGCCGATTTATGAGCGCATCCGGCTGTGTGGACTGTGGTGATGGGCAAAAATTAATCGTAAAGTACTCGAAATTAAACTCAGTGCGACTTCTGACTGAAAATTTCAAGAAAATCAGTTAACAGTCGAGCTTAACCATTTTTAAGATCATTAATTGTGAGAGTGGCCGCTCTTGCTATTATTTTCGTCGCTATTTATTCATCGTTCATTCATTCAGTCATTCTTTATTACACAATAAAGTAGCACACGCATGTAAAACATACGATTAAAAGACAATCTAAAATACCACTGGTACGCATGCATCAATACTACAGTAAAATGGCAAACACAGAAGTTGTATAAAAAAACCTATGCGCATTACGTCAAAATATAAAATAAACATAACAGGAATATCCCCAAAAACGTTCTGAATTTTTATTTGATAAGACAAATTTTGTCCAGCTTCGACCCGGTCAGTGCACTGACGACGACCGCCTGTATAGTTTACCGCTACAGCGCCGGATCGACTTCAGATAAAGCTAGAAGCTGTAGCTAGATTTTGAGACGCTAGGGACACTGTCATGGAATCGGAGATGCGACGAAAGGGACATTAGCTCAGCATTTCCCAATCCCAACGTTTTATGACCTGTTACCCAAAATCGCACCCAGACGTTGGTCGCTAGACCCTATAGCCCAAGAACAACAACATTTTTAACAGAAATGCCCATTTATTTCAGTTGCACACCCAATTAAATACAAACTGTAATCAATAATTCTGATCTGATGATTGTCACTAATTAATGTGACCGTTTGGCCTGTTTTTCCCGTGCCAGTTTATCCTCAATAAAATGTGTTGTGGTTAAAACACGAATAGAAAAAAAACTGCCATTACCCAAATCAAAAGGCCCCGTTACCCAATTCGGGTAATTTAACCTCAGGTTGGAAACAAATACGCTATAGCGGGGTGCGGTGTTTTTCTGTTCTCCGTCGCTTGCGTGTGTTTTGCGCGTGCTCGCGTTTGCCGATTTACGAATTATGAAATTTATGATGCTGTCTTGCATCTCGCATCGTGTGTAGCATATATACATATGTTGTTTGCGGATTTATGCTTTAACGATTGTGATTAAAACGTGTCGTGTCACCTGTTGATCGATACGTATAGCTCGTTTGTCTTGACACCTGGGGAGAGTGACAATGACAACCGTACGGAAAGTAGCATAAATAGTGTTCGTGTGCATAATGACAAACCAGTCAGACGCTAAAATCCAGTGCCAACAATAACACTGATCTTAACCCTACAACTAAACATTAAGCATCAAACTAATTATAGTCGCATGCGGTACGTATCCAGAGAAATTCATACGAGACTATGTTATAGCACCGTTTTACTATACTTTCCGTTGTCATTGTCACTCTGTCTAATGCCTGCATCCCATCCCGCTGCAGGGTTTTTTATCGTACATATCTTATACATGCTTGTCGAGTGTATATAGCGGTATGTGCGTGTCTGTCCTTCTGTCTGTCTCCTCTGCTGTTTTGGAGAATAAACGTGTTCGTTTCGAGGGCGAACGTGTTGGAAGTTCGCCGTTCCCATTGTTGAAAAGCTGCCCGGAAGGCATCGGAACGGCGGGGGCGACTGAAAATGCGGGAGTGGAAAATGCGATACGGTCAAAAAACCAAGGGTGGAATATGCGGGAGTGGAAAAATCGGGATTAGATCGCAGGGGTGGAAAATGCAGGAGTAGACTAGCCGTATGAAAAGCCGAACAGATATTATACAGCGATACGGCCTTAAGTTACTTATTTAAAATTGTCTTTAGACTTCCGAGTGCATTTTATAATAGTGGCGGCCTTTCTTTTTTTATAGTGATAGCTTGCTAGAAACGGCATTCGTGATGTGATGCAAGGTAGTAGTGAACATAAAATGTACCGGGTTTAAAGAATACCTAAATGCTGAGTTTCAGTTTCACTGTAGTTACATGTATTTGATACTATCTAACACAAGCTTTTAATCGAAAGAAAAGCATTGTAATTACAAAGAAACACATATGTGCCAACATGAATAAACGTATGACATACTAACAGACAGTTCGATATATATGTACATATCATAAGCACAGAGTCAGTTTATAAGAAACTGAATTAATTGATGATACAATAATTATGGAAAACCTAACTCTAACGCTGTTGATGAGCTTCGTTCACGGCCTGCCCCATACCGATTCACTTAAGCTACTGGTATCTTAAGGTATCTCTTCTGACGGATTTCTACGCATTATCACTCCTGCATTTTCCACTCCTGCATTTTCCACCCCTGCAATCTGCTCCCGCATTTTCCACTCCTGCATTTTCCACTCCCGCATTTTCAGCGCCCCCGAACGGCGTTCCCATCGTCAAAGTGTTTAAGAAAGCTCACGAATTAGCAGTAAATGCATTATGGGACGGCATTGCGAACCATTTTCCGGCCTAAATGCACTAGATTGAACCCAGACACAAATTTCCGCTTGGCTCGTCCCATTGTTCCTGTTTTTACGAAACGATTACTGTCCCGCTCGTGTTCCTTTCGTTCAATCCCGGTGTCAACAGCAGTGTCCATAGCGTCTCACTGCCGTCCTCAGCTACACGTTGCGCATTTATAAGCGTCGCCGGCGGCTGAAGGAATCGACCGGCCGCGAGATATGCGGTGCCCATAAACGCCGTGCGTGCAATATAGCCGTTCCGCGTCAGTGCTCGCCGCCATCAGCAGTTCATCACCGGCCACTTACGGCAAATAAGACGACCGCGATATTACCTCATCTGCGTTTTATGTTAATCGTATACATTCGCCGCGGATAAGAACGCGACGGCGTAGACGCAGCGGCAGAAATTCGGTTGATATCAGGCCGGGAGATTCGGGATCTATTTTCGGTTCTTGTAATCGTTGGGCTGAAGACCGTTGGTGCATGTCCACTTCTGCATACTTCCACAATTGCTGACAGCATTTCTCTATCCTTCGCTGCTCTGCGGGTACTGCGTCAGCTACTGACCTGATGGTGCCACGGACAATTCGCTCCACCATCGGTGAACGGTCTTTCCAATCAGCAGCAGCGTCCACGTGGAATGCTCTGTCTCATTCTGTCCGTTCTTCCACATCATTGTTAGAGTTCAGAAGTCGACTCAAGACAGAACTATTCGCGCGTTCATACCAGCAATCTTACTGAATCTGTCTCTGCGTCACTCACTGTGACTCAACATTTTTGTTCCGTGATCTTAAAGATTCTGGATTCATATCATGTTAATGACTATTTTAATACTAACTAACTAACTAACTAACTAACTAACTAACTAACTAACTAACTAACTAACTAACTAATTACTACTGCAGACAGGCTTATCCGTCGTACAACGCTCTTGTATATCATCTATCATTCTTTTTGCCTATATTTTCTGGACAGTGACAACGACATAAATAGTTACGTGTGCATAACCATTCACCAACCGTGCAGACACCAAATCTAATCCTACTCCTAACCCTAACCCTACTACTAAACAGCATGCAGTAGTTATAGCATTCAACTAAATAGTCACATGTCCTGCGTTTCCAGAGAAATTCATACGAGACGTATTATTGGACCGTTTTTGCTGCTTCGCGTTGTCACTGTCAATCTTTCTGTATCTTCCTGGCTTATTTGCGCACAACGCGTCTGTTATTGTTCATTCGGTACACATTGTTCGTACACATTTGTTTAAGTTTAAATTTCTTTCAGTCATTCTCTGATAGGTATCAACGGGATATAATGGAAACATAAGTTTAACTATAGCCAACTAATGTTCAGCTTAATTTTTTACGCGGTGTTCGTTCATTTCCTGTGATTTACTGTTGCTTTTAACTGTTTCTTGGTGTACTTCGTGCACGCTTTCAATTTGAAATAAACACAATAAGTAAATGACGTTCGGTCCTCGCAAATTGGCGAAAGTTTTCTCAAACGATTTTCGCATTTTCTCAGCGACTACAGTATACGGTTGCCGGTTTGTTTCTTTGCTAATCCCGGCCGGCTCCAAATGAAAAAAATGCAGAGAGTCGAACGGAAACGCACACGCACGTGGCGGAGAAGTTGCCGACCGACAAAAATCACTTTTCGAGCAAAAAGGTCAAACGTGCGTCCAGCCGTCAACGTCGGAGAAAGTCGCTCTGTCAACGGATGATTGTCGTACGTTCATTGACGAACACGCTATGCCAGCGGGTAGCCTCAGGGTAAGAATTTGCGAGAGGTGTGGAGGGGTTGTGGCGGTCGAAACCTTAGAAAACAAGGGACCTCCTGGAAACGCTGGTCAAAAAAACGGGGGGAGTCGAGTTTCGGCCTCCATTGGATCCAGCATATGCCCATACAATTAAAAAGGCAACACACTCTCACTTTAAACTGGCACGTTATCCTTGTTTATGGCGTGACTGGTGTAATTTCACGAGGGGCGGATGGAAGGTTTGGGGGTCGAGTGAAAAAAAACTTCCAGCTCGCTATCGCTTGCCATGACCCTTCTACACAGGATATTTGATTTTTACACTGGGAATAGCCTAAACTTCAGATAGGTACAACGACACGCCCTGCCTGCTGCCGATGTAGACTTCACATCTTTGGCTGGATTCCGTCGCTCCATTTTAAAGGTCGATCTGTCCGATTTTGTCAAACGGTTTTAATCTCCATATTTTTAGTTAGTTCACTGTTTTATGTGTTTTATGTGTATTTTGTATTTTATGCTGTATCTTAACTTTATCAGTCTCAATTGCAATAACAAACTACTTGATGTAGGCAGCTATAAGCGCTCGCCTCGAGCCTAGTCTGTCTATAAGCTCACTGTATTCACTTAGTTGTCTCTATATGAAGTGTTTTTGAGCACCTTGAAAATCATATCATATCATATCATCACAACGGAAAGTAGTGTTAATAAATATGCGTGCATAAACACTAACCAACCACGCAGTGAATGAGTATAGGTTAACGCCCCACCAGACACAATATAGGTAAATTCGGAGGCGGTAACCAACCACACACTAAATCTAATTTTATCCGTAACCTTACCCTAACCGTACTACTAAACAGCATGCAGTAGTCAGCATTCGACTTAATATAGACACACTTCGTAATATTCAGAGAAATTCATACGCGTCGATTTTGCATCGTTTTTGCTACTTTTCGTTCGTTAGTCCTTACGTCGACACTGTATCACTGTTTTCCTAACCTTTGTAACGTATACGACAGGATACCGCGCACCAGTAAGCATCCCACGCTGTATTCCCACACTAGTGTCCTCCATATTCATACAGTGTACATGGAGTATGTAACTATAGCAGTGACAGTGTGCAGATTTGACATGTTTTTTTGTGGTTTTACGTTTTTGTAGCGTTAGTATGGTACGTGACGCGAGCACCAGACTAAGGCCTACATATGCTAAAAACCGTATTAGGGTATGAGTCCCGGGAACCCGAAAACTCGGGTAACCTGCCCTTTTGCAAACCCGTAAACCCGGAATTTGTATGCGGTGATAACCCCAATTTGGCGGGTTTAATTTGACCATGAAATTTAGCAAAAAATTATGACGTATTTGAGGTAAAAGAATACAAATACCGTGAACATTAATTAAGTTTAAACACTAAATCCATACAGCCTTAATGCCTACAGATAGCCAGTAGGAAGAGGCGGTGTGACAATAACAGTCGAAACTAGTACAAATACGTGTGCATAACAACTTACCAACCAGACACTGAATCTAATCCTAACCCTAACCCTAATCCTAACCCTAACACTACTACTAAACCGCACACAATAGTAAACATTCAACTGAATATAGTCACATGCATGCCCTCCGTAACGTATCCAGATAAATTCACACGAGACAATGTTGTTGCACCGTTTGTACTATACTTTCTGTTGTAATTGTCACACTGCCTACTGAGTACCGCCGTAGGAAGAGCGCAAGAATACTTTCAGAGAACTATGATTCTACATGTACATCAACTTTAACTGCGGCCGTGAAAAACCACACAAAAACATGATCTCGTGCGGTACCATACGGTCGCCATATTGAATGAGGGTTGCAGGTAAGGCTATAGGGTTACAGCCCATCAGCGCGCGGTATGTGTCACAGCCGTTTTACGCCGGAAGTGTGACAATGACAACCGAAAGTAATACAAATACGTGTGCCTAACAACTAACAAACCAGACACTATAGATCTAATCCTAACCCTAACCCTACTACTAAACAGCACGCAGTAGTGAACATTCAACTACACATAGTCGCATGTCCTACGTATCCAGAGAAATTCATACGAGACGATGTTATTGCACCGTTTGTACCGACCGACTTCGGTTGTCACTGTCACAGCCGTTTTACTCCCGATGAAGATTCATCCGTGGACATAGCATCGGCCGACCGACGTCGAGTTTTGTCACGGCGCGGCTGACATATGGCCGCTGTCTTAGCCGCACGAATGAATCTTGATTGTGTATGGCCGGCGAGTCGCGGTTCCGATCGCAGCTGATTGTTGCCGTGTCATAAATTCTACTTCGACGCTGTCTGCGGCTACATATCCAAATGACGTATGCGCGACAGGGTGAGGATCACAACGTAGGCCTAAACCAGTAAAACGGTGTAATGACTTCGTCTGTAAATGAATATCTCCGAATATATAGGCCTACGTAGGACGAGTCAGATTTGGACATGGGTTCATTTTTTCAGACTATAGTCCAATCCAATCCGTACACTTATGTATCCAATCTAATCAAACCCAATCCAATCTATGGATTGATCTAATCATGTCCAATTCTGGGACGAGTGACTATATATAGTTGAATGCTTACTCCTACTGCGTGCTTCTCAGCAGTAGGCTTGGGGTTAGGATTAGATTGAGTGTCTGGATGGTTTGCACACGTATTTATACAACATTCACACTGTCCCTCCAAATGACGTATACGCGACCTTAGGTTTCATATCAGAGAGAAGCCCTCTCGCTCTTTCGCTCTCTCAGTGTATCAAGCATGGACGTCAATCAGGTATATAGTTAAAGTATGCTTTCTTGGGGCCGATGATATTTCGTGTTTTGTATAAACAGTTTTCAAATCAAATCAAACCAAGTCAAATCATATCATATGCAACATTTCCTATAACACACACACACACAGGAAACAGAAATATACATAGATGATAGCAATAAAACCTTCACCATGTTATGTATGTAAAACACTCTGTGTCACCTGACTGACAATGCAATTCGCCTGCTGCTATTAAACATTTGAGAATCTAACATTTATTTATTACATGGATCACTAGTTATTTGCCGACCTGTATGAGAGATGGACATAGCGGACAATTTACCTACAAAGTTGTCACCTGTCAGACACAGGGTCAAAGACCGACGTCCAAACCACTAAGCCAATCCGCCAACTATACACTGTAGGGGCCACGCCGAAATTTTTGGGTGAGCCAACTCTACACACGATCTGTGATAACCTATGTGCTACAACATCGGGAAATCATTGCGAGATGTGCGTAACATGTTGCACATCCGTCTATTGACATTTTTATAAGTTTTATAACCAATAACTAATTCTTTCTTTAGTTTAAAATATCGGGCTCGTATATATGGCCTATATTCTTAACTTGAAAACATCCATACTGCTTCCCGTGCAAATCGTTCACACTGGCAATAATAATAATAATAATAATAATAATAATAATAATAAGAGCGCCTTCCTTTTTCAGCGACTATCCATTTTAATTCAACGCTACAATGCGGTCGCTGTTTTGGGTACCTTCACCCACACAACCCCCGAAGACGAAATGTAGTCGTTCCAGCATTTGTTCTAGTTTTCAGCTTAGTTTTTAGCCCTCGGGATTTATACTACCGAGAGCAAAAAATAATAATAATAACAATAATAATAACTATAACAATAACAATAACAATAATAAATAACAATAACTATAATAATAACAATAACAATAATAATTATAATTATAATTATAAAGCGCCATAATGCCGTTAGGCGGCTACAGAGGAGCAACAGCATGCATGTCAATGACATCGAACATGTTAATGCTCATGGATGGTAACTTGTCACGGAATCCACAAAAGGACGTTATTGCTACGTATATTTGCTTTAAACTAGTTTTACAGTCATATCTAGCGGACATACAAGCCAACTATTGGCGTGACCGAACGCATCGTGGCCCACCCAACCAAAATTGTGGGTAGGCCATGTCCTACCGGGCCCACCCTGCAGCGCCCCCTATGTCGCCAACCGGTTAAACATGAGGTGAGATTACGTCACTGACGTCACTGTCATAACAATCCGCCATGTGACAAAAACGTGCGTTAAAAGTGTTAATCTGACAATAAATTCGTTTTCTACGGTTATTAGCATATCACGCATTTCGAGCGTGCATATTTCTACAGACAATTGGTTTGCAAGCTGTAACGTAATATACCTCCAACATGGCGGCATTTTCTGTTGTATACATAATGACGTCGCTGTCACCCTCTGCAGTGCTTATTCACAGCAACCCTTCGAAAAAGCTGCACGGAGCGAAACTTAGTCACCACAGTGAAATAGCAATGTTTCGTCGATTTTTTCCAACTTAAACCTAAAACTCAAACCGATCGAAGAAACTTGGAAAATCGGAGAGATCGGCGTGTCGCTCGATACTCTCAGACACGTTTCCTATCTTTGATGAATTATGCAAGCGATCATTTAGGTTCATTTTGTCCTGCGTTTTCGCGGTTCTTCTTTGGTACGCGCTGTTGCACACCATGCATTAAAAATAGCCAGATACAATTTCGTGATTGGTTCTAATGCGTTATTTTGTTGCGCAAGGTACGGCTGGACGGCAGCTGATCTTTCGGCGGGTAAAATTGGTGTTTCCATTCATATTTTCAAAAAATATGTGATAATTCACTTAGTAGATTGGAGATCTGTGTTGCTCGGTCCTTATTTGAAGTTCTGTGTGTTCGGGAAGGGGAACTTTATCTCCCCGATAGCTTTCTTCAGCTATCTGAGATTAATGAAATAATCTCAGCACTTTGCACAGTTTCTCTATAGCTTTCACGCACTGCTCTATTTTCTATGCACTGTGTTGTTTGTTTATATTGTACTCCTTGTACTATAATAGTAATAATAACAATAATAACAATAATAATAATTATAATTACAATAATACGCATCGTTGTCCGCTATTCGGTGAGGCACGTAGCCAGGACTGTAACTTTGGAAGGGGGGGGCAACTTCAGTGTTTGGGGGACAGACATAATTCGAGTACTAACATCGTAGTAGGCTAATTAATTAATAACTTACATTTGGGCGTCTAATGATACTTGTGATGGAAAATTAATGTGTAGACAAAATTGAAAGTGGGACGTTTGGGGGGAAAAGCATTCATCTGGGGGGGGGGGCGACTGCCCCCCCCTGTCACAATGTAGCTACGTGCCTGTATTCGGTGTCCTGTCGTGTTAGAGCGCGCGCAATCCCGAACGCGTCGTCCCGCGGTCGTTTTTCCGCGGCGTGCTCGGCGGCTAATCACGCCCGGCCCGCCGTTGGCCGTTTCCGGCGCCACGGTCCGCCAGTCGCCCGGCACCGAAGCCCCCCTCTCT
>Ga0056115_1001617_pt1 | contig 10913 bp, 3 predicted proteins | sample WorMetOlspDAHAB1_FD_77007 | JGI IMG/M metagenome (GOLD analysis project Ga0056115, IMG submission 77007) | Marine gutless worms symbiont microbial communities from Max Planck institute for Marine Microbiology, Germany - Olavius sp. DAHAB.1 ... | reverse complement strand
TTTTGGGATAACTTCGGTAATTCAGCACCGATTTTAACCATTCTTTCATTGTTACAAGCAGAAATTTATGGCGCGTAAACGTGAAGTTCTTCCACCCACCACACCTTTATTGTGTGACCACTTTAATTAGCAAAACAAACACTACTAATATCGGTGTTAAGTGTTTTGTTACATTGACTAAACTTGTCTCTCGATAGTATTAAAATGATGTGCGGCTGCTCAAGCCAAGTTGCAATGCTCGACTTGTCCACCGCCATTCTTAATAACAGCTTCAAGACGTCGACAACCATTCTTTGATAATCTTATCAATGAAACGCTGTGCGAGTTTTTGTCATTCGGTGACTATCGCTCGCTTCAGTTCTTCCTCCGTCTTGAATTGTCGTTGGTAGTATGGACTCGTTGCTGAAGAGAACCCCTGATATTAATCCACGGGATTAATATCAGGGCTATTTGGAGGCCACATATGAGGTTCAATAAAGTTGATGTGCTCTTTTTTCAGATAGTCCATCGTGGTCCGGGCGATGTGCGCTGGCTCTTTATCCTGCTGCAGTGTCCACCTGTAATGACGACATATTGCTCTGACGTCAGGCAGCAGATACTCTTCGAGGACGATATTGCAGTAGTATGAGCTGTTAACTTTCGCTCCAGGATCGATGAAGACCAACCTTGTCTTCCCCATACGAGATACTCCACCGACCCCATGACGGTAAATGCCTTTGTCAGCTAGGGGCGTAAACACTGGAGTATGCAAAAGGAATACACCCAAAACCTAGGTTCGAAAGACCTAAATTATGCCAGCTTCACGACAGTGACCGTGACATTGCACTGAATGTTTGCATTCCGTTTGAATTCTACCCCAAACCAGATTTCTGGTTGCGCTCTTGCTTCTTGTAACTCCAATAACGAACTGTTTTGTTACTTGCGTGCACTTTATACTCACTCATCGCTGTTTATTGTGTTGTTTGTACGCGTTTCTCCCAAAAATTTGAACCTTAATATAGCCTAGTAGGCTACCCACCAGAAGTGCCAGCTACGCCCCTATCTTAAACAGTTTTCACAAGCCTATTCCGTCGATAAATAACTGGCTGGTGGTGGGTCCGATTGAGTGCTACACGGCAATAAAATGGCGTTTTGCTGTCATGCACCGAACCGACCGTTCATCGCCGTATAATAACGTTAGCATCCAGTGCAACAAGCGACATCGACTGGGCATGTTGGTCAATGGCGGCTCGGTGCGTACGACATATCGAGATGTCCACTCCTCTCCACTTGATTGACACCCAGCATGGAGCAGGCTGGTCATAGAGATCAAACCCATTCAGTAGGGAGGGTGACAATGACAAGCGAAAATAGTGAAAACGGTGCAATAACATTGTCTCGTTTTTATGAATTTCTGTCGACACGTAGGACATGTGACTATATTTAGCTGAATGCACGCTGTTTAATAGGGTTAGGGTTAGACTTAGTGACTGGTTGTGCTTATGTACACGTGTTTATACTACTTTTCGTTGTCATTGTCGCTCACCCATTCAGCACACGCGTACTTACAATGTATAGACTATATAACAACAGAGACATCCTCCAGTATTATGCAGCCTTCGTCCAATATACTAGATAAAAAGACTTTTTATCGAGTATTATTTGCTTACTTTTTAAAGCGATATGCGTCCCATCTAATAAGTTGTCATCATTATTTGTGTCCCTTGCGTTGTGATATACGGACAAATGAAGTCATCGCACTTTCTTGTATCAGTTTGCCAGTTGTTGACCATCCTATGGACGAAAATTTATGCAAACAAATTTCTTCACTTGTCATACTTTTTAATTTTTCCCAGTTTTTTTATTAATTAATCATTTACACTTATAGTTTACCCATATCGCAACGCCAGGCACATAAATTGATGACGCGATACAATATTTTAATACAAACTTGTAGTGCTTCTAATACGCTCAACATTGATGAAAAAATATGTAGCCTGGCTGGTTTCAGTGCGATTTTTTGATAATTCAGTAAGGGGGATGACTATTTGGGAGCCACCATCTATTTCACATTGCGATGATTGCGTATGCTATTTATCGTCAGAGATAGACTTTATCAACGAATCAACGAATACCGTAGTCGCGAGCCTTTTGCGCACGACAATTAATAGCATACTACAGGCAAAAAGATAATAGAATATGAGGATGTCAATTAAGTCCACTTGTATCGCAGAATATGGCTATAAAGTGCAGAACCACTGGGTCCAAGTAGCCGTTGTTCAGTGGCTATGCCTATACACGTCTGGTTTACGGTGCCATAATATGACTATTTATTTGTGACAGATGTGCCTGCGCAGAGAAAAACAATTCGATTATTTCGCCGTAAGATGAAACAGTGTGGAATCGCTGTTAGCTAGAGATGCACGGAATCAGAAAAACGCCAGCATCTTATAACCCGTCACTTCGAACGTATCGACACCGATATGTCTGGGATATTTATTTAGGCTACTGTATTCGATTATCATGCTCTGAAATCACACTGAACTATTCATCACAGTGACTGTACAGTATAAAAAGCAACCATAACACTAACAATGAATTAATCCATAAAATTGTGGTTTTTTGTTTTCAATCAATCAATCAATCAATCAATCAGTGATTTTTTTAGAGTGGCCTAAGTGACCGAAATCGCTACAAGGTCTACTAAAGTGCTATAGACAGAAATGTTATTGTAGTAAAAACGATTTCAAGTGACGCCTAAAGGACCGCAACATGGGAGTTGAGACGATGTGTTCCCGTAGAGTTCCAGAATTGAGCGGCGGCAACCGGAAAAGCTCGGCTACCGACGGTGGAAAGTCTAGCTGAAGGCACAACCAGCCGATTGGTTTTCATGGATTATTACTCATTTACCGACCCTGGGGATGGAAGGCTGAGTTGGCCTGGTTGGTTTACCCATAGCGAACGCCTTACCCTGGAAGTGGTCAAATGTCAACCATAGATCAGGCATAGATAAGGGAATGTCCGCCGACGTCGGACGTCCTAACCATTGAGCCACGCGCCAACCACTGAGCGAACGAACACTATTAACAAAATGTAGGCCTAAGGAAATTCCGCAATTAGTGTGGAGCAAATAACAATGATAGCTTACAAATCGAGCTTTTTAACATGAGATTGTTCGTATCTTGAGAGTGTAGATGAAAATGAGTTGAGTTTATGTAATTTAAAAACATCGTACATCTCTACAAGCTGCTCGTAGGCACTGCTCACTTGGACGATTAATTGTTCGATTTCCGCGAATATCCGCCGTAGTGATGTGCCGATAATTCGATATCACGCGGCGACCGTTTATCTCAGTTCGGCGGCGACCGGAAGTATTATGTGCCTGTAATTACTGCGCATGCGCGGTGCCTCTGAGTGAGAGCGACATCTGGTGTTTGGCCGGAGGCAATCTTCGTCCTATTGTTGTGCTGTTTCGTTTTTTCTTGCAGCAGGCAACAATGCGAAGTGTCATCAATGATCCGACGGCGAAAAACCCCAAAAGCTGTTTAAATTTTCAGCACGTCCACGCATTGTTGCATCACGAGACTATTTCAGTTTTATTTTTGTTCATAGTATATTAGCGAACTACTTATTTTGGCCCCGCTGTACACTTTTTTTGCGCTACACAAAACAAGTGCGATTATTATTACACATTACTGTTGTCACTTTGGTTTTGTTGTTTTAAGCTTAGAGATTCATGCATGCATTTATTTATTTGAATCAGACACAAGATCCATAGAAACCGAATACAGAAATAAACAACACAGGGAGAGACAAACAGAAAAATTCATACATTGCTTAACGTTGGTGTTTTTCTTTAGTTATGTACTTAGTTTATTTTCTGAGCGAGTTATCAGTGTTTCATATCGGCCTAGGCCTATAAAATAACGTAAACAACGTTTAAATGGCTGTCACTGTGCCGCCATTTTGTTATATTTTTTTTCTGGTTATTTTCGTTGGTTCTGTCTGGCGAAATTGGTCTTAGAGGTGTCACTTGCCTGATAGCGTAATGTTTTTAACCTCGTTATGTCTGTTTTAAATAGGGTTGAAAGCAAGAAATTGATCAGATAAATGTCTTATTCTTCCGAGTGATTGTTAACACCTGGTATTTTTTGCCAAACAGTCTACTTGATTCGTTGAATCGTCCTTTTTTTAGAAGTTTTTGAAAAATATAGGCTACTTTCGTTGATAGGAAGTTCAACCAGTATTTGTTTATTTTTATTATAGCAAATCGTACACTGCGCACACTACATAAACGAACAAATGAAAAAAAGAACGACAAGAACAGCAAAAGAACAATAAGAACGACTCTACGAATTGTATAGTTTGATATCTATGGTTTTTGTGTGTGTAGAGATGAAAAAGTATAAAGCGACGACGCAGTAACCTGGTTATAACGACGGTATATCCAGAGATGTTAAAAACGCCGACGCTGGCTGTGGTCCTGCTGCTGATGTCCGAGGTGAGTATCGTCGACGCTGGAGGAATTCGTCATCTGCGTCATCATCGTCGACATGCTTCGGAGACTGAGAGGTCGCCTTGTCCAGACCGCTGCAGCTGTCGACCTGTCGGTGAGGTTCCTTGTGACTGGTGCGCCGAGAACGATGCCGCAGATACTCACGATGACCGAGTGTCATGCGAAGGATGCGGATATGGCAAACCCGAACAGGTATTTTCACTGATCCTAAAATTCTATGCGTGGGATGACAGTTACGTCAGTCTGTCAACAATAGCCGCCATGTTGGAGGTGTACCTGTTGCAGCAGTGTGACGTCGTAAACTTTGCGTATGCCGACAGTCTGTTGTGTGTGGAATTAGACGCCAGTCGAAATGCACAGTCTGCGAATAACCTTCGCATAAGAATAATCACATTTCCATATTTTAACTCTTTTTTGTTGCTGTCCACATTAAGTTAGCCTATACCTCCAACGTGACGGCATGTTACGGCAGTGACGTTAATGGCGTCACTAAACCTTATGTATTCTTAGCACTTTAGCTGACTTTGTTATATTGTAAAACTTGTAACTTAGGCTACTATAATATGACGCTGACTGATTGATTGACATGTTGAAATAAACAATAATATTTACATAATAATAATATTTAATACTACGCTACGTGGTCAGGACCACCCAGCATGTTCGTTCTTTCACTGCTGAGCAATTTTGTATAGGCCTATTACACCAGGTTTCATCCCAGACGTCTTGGTGGCTGGCCCCTTACCCGTTTCATATAATTATAATATTATCTTTTGTTTGCCAGAGACCTGCAGTGAAAAAGATAATTGAAGAAAAACTAAACCATAACACAATATTTTAAACAATATTTTATGGTCTAGTGTTCGTTTAAACTGTTCGGACTGGATGTTACTGTCTGTATGCACTGGGCAGAATAAGCCCACTATTCTTCGACGCATATATGAGGATGTTGAATTGATTTTGCTTTTAGTTTTTATATGTCTGTGTGTTTTTGATGTGTTTTTAATATTTCGAGCAGATAGTGTTTGTTCATGATTCTCGAGTGTGTGTACCGCTATGAATGTGTCTGTCTTTTTCTGCTGTTTTGGCGAATAAACGTGTTCATAACACAATAAATCAAACAATCGCATTACATTATTTACATAATTGGCACAGCAGGCTACCCGAGAGGCCGTATTGGACCAGAATTTTTTGTCTCTTTCCTTGTACTCATAATGTCGCTCTCTGGCAACACCCCTAACTCAACGTCACATTCATGCACTGTGTCCTTCGATTTTACGTCAAATGCGTCATGGCGAGTTTTTGGTCAACTGCTGTTAGCTATACGTCGGAGACGACACTTTTTAAGGTAAGCTGGTAACCACGCTAAAATCGTCAAAACTGAGACCGTAGCCGAGTTTTTATCAGTCTCTACACTGTGTCTCGAAAAACGTCTCCCATTTCGTATTTTGAATAACTCGGCAAAAATGAATCGATTTTAATAATGTTTGTTATACAAAATCTTGAGGAAATTTCACACCAGAAATTGTAAACTCGCCCACCTGACCCGAATGATGTCGCTGCAAAACCTTGTGAAATGCAAAAAGTCGTTTTCAGCTGCATTTGCTTCAGTTATTTCCAGTTATCAGAGAATAAAACAGTGCTCGACTGAGCTTAAATCATTTCTCTTCGTAACTGCTTATTTATTTTCTCGATTATGACTTCCAGTTTGTTTGTGAGGTCGAGATCAACCACAGGGTGGTCATTTTGGACAACTCATCTGATGTTGCTTGCCGGATAGTCGACAACACACACCACACATCAACCGGCTCTTGTCAGAGCCACCCACTTATTACTTGGGAAGACTATTATAACTTTGATTTACTGAACATTCCTAACAAGACACAGTAGTTAGAGGTGATATGGATACTTATTTCGTTACATACCGGTGGAGTGAGACATTTATGTTATAATAATAACGGTTATACGCGGCAAACAAAGCTACTTTTGCGTTTCACAAGGTAGTGCGGCAACATTATTCAGGTGAGGTGGGCGAGTTTATAATTTGGCGATGTGAAATTTTCTCAGAATGTTGTACACCAAAAATTAATGAAATCGGTTTATTTTTTGCCAAATTATTCGAAATGTAAATGGGGGACATTTTTGAGACACGTGTAGTTCGCCCCATCTGTACAAAATGTGATTGCGTTATTCTGAAGTTATACGACCATATAATCGCATCTGATTACTTACTAACTAACTCAACGTATGCTCATAATTATATGTTTATCAGTCTCTTGGTTTAGTCCTTCTCGTGGGAACAAAATGTAAGGGCGGATACAATAATGTTAGCTTATGAGGTGTGTTTTATGTAAATAAAATAAAATCGCTGAAATGCTTGTAACATTTTTTTCGAGTTTGGACGTTACACATGTAAGCGTGTCTGAACAGCTGTTTCAAATCTACACTGTAGGCTAAAACATTCTTATTTCGTAAGTCCTATAACTAGCACACACAACCGACTGCCGCCAGCGCCTCCGAAGTTACGACCTTATGGCGCTATACAAATATGCTCATTATTATTATTATTATTATTATTATTATTCTGTCCATGCCTTTCCAGTTCGGATGTCGCATTTCGCCTTGTTAAGTCCCCGAAACAACATGAATTGTCTCATCTAGTTCCTTACAATCTGTTCTAATCTTATTTAGTGTGGACGGACGAGGTCCGCTTAAACAGAAGTCAGCAGGTAAAAACTACTAGAAGATCGTCGAAATAAATGGTGGTGTGATCGATACATTTCGACATTTTTAGAAAAAAAATCGTGCACGTTATATGATCTCTGCGTTTCGAGTTTTTCTTCTGTTGAACATAGTCTAACGGGCGCCAGAACATATGTAGTTACTAGTTTCATGTTTCCATAAAGCAGAAAATAATCAGAAGTATGATTGGTAGGGTAAATAATGAATAATTAATAACTTCAAAGCAATCAACCGATAATTATGATACGGTGATCATTAGGACACTTAGCAAATATTAGCCTACCCTGAAGACAAGCTGTAGCATTCAGTATTTATTTTTTAAACTTTGGGTTGTTTTTTTGTCTTCTGTCCTTGAGACTTTACTACCGACAGTACTGTTTCGCGAAGGTATAAGTGTTTCGAAGTATACTCACTGTGCTGTAAATTTCACGTAAATTCCGAGAGTGAAAGAAAGAATTTAGAAAATCGTCCGCTTCTAATGATAAGCTGATAACTAATTTAGTGATGATTACAAATAGCCATGCGCTGATGTTCTTTGAAGTTTGAACCCACAGTGAAGTTTCGCGTTCGTGGTTGCTTAATTGAACCAGCAGGCCGCAAAGAGCAGAGACTTGGACCGGGCGGCCACGACGGTGGACTGTGAAGGGGCAGGGTACAGCGAGGTGCCTCGTAATCTGTCGCCAAGCGCCACCACTCTGGATCTCAGCGACAACGAACTGCGGAACCTCGGCTCGCTGTCACGTCTTCGTCACATCGTGAATCTTCGTCTCCGTGGCAACCGCATCAGCCATATTCGCCATCACCCGTCTCACTCACCAGGTCAGTTTTACAGAGGCGGATCTGGAAAACAATTCGATGGTGGTGGGGCATTCGTGAGTGAGGATTAGGTTAAAATACTAAACTTCACTAAATGCATTCGAAAAAAATTGATCCGTTTGGCCTACGGGCGTGATTTGACTGCATTGCACTCGTGACTGTCTAGGCTATTAGAGCGGCGCAATATAAATGTACGAACTGAACTGAACTGATGCTGAATAACTTTACTTCCACTTCATTCTACGCGTACAAGAAGTCATCATTAATAAAAGTTATTCACAAGTGTGCAAATAACCCCAGTTAACATTACGAAGGGGCACCCAATGAACCGCTGGATCGGCCACTGGTGTGCTCGACTACATGCTCTTGTTGTTTTACGACTCCAACTCGTGGAATAATTAGCCACGGAAGTGATGCAGTAAATGCCGCAGTTATCGGCGCTCGTAAACTGTTTCTTCATCGTTCTCCGTGCTTAACACTGGACGCGGCAGCCGAACGGTCTTTTTCGAAAAATTCCGATCGAGCAGTCCGGAAAGAAATCACAGCACTTCGACCCGGCTTGCTGACGCTGTGACGGGCAAACGGTAGCGAGCAACAACAAAGCCTAATAATAAAATGAATTTTAAAAAGTGACACAATACGATACTAAAATGGCATAATACAATGTCCGCAATAATACAGGGTGGTGCATAAAAGTGGAACATTTCATTGTCTTTGTTTTCACTACATCGCAAACATGTACAGTGGACAGTGTAACAAGAGACAGCACCCAGGCCCATAGAACTAAGCAAACTAAGCAAAAGTGAACAGTGTGGTATGAAATATTAATTGTTTGTTTCACTATTCCTTACTTTATGATCTTCAAAGATAAAACGTGAAATTGTCTAAGTAGCATGAACTTTTAACTTATTATGCACTACCCTGTTAATAGTACATACTCGCTGTCATGATGTATAAATGTTTGCACGGGACAGCTCCACCGTACCTCGCTGACGAGTTCCTCCGGTCTTCGGACCTCGAGGCTCGAGGTCGTCTTCGCACAGCGTCATCATCATCATTACTGATCGTTTGTCGTACACGGTTGTCGACTGTCGGCGACCGAGCTTTCCCGGTCGCTGCTGCTCGTGTCTGGAACGATCTTCCACGTCACGTCACGTCTGCGCCGTCCCAACGAGTTTTTCTGCAGTCGTATGATGACTCATCTTTTCAACCGTTCCTTTCCCAACTTTCTCTACTGCCTATGAAGTTACTCGTGTCATTACCAGACACTGTAATCGCCTTTGTTACTTACTTACTTATTTACTTAGTGGCGGACTGTCTTTTGTAGGCGAGGACGCCTCTCGGTTGCAAGTCCTCGACTGTGGTAACAACAATCTTTCGAGCATCGACGTCCACAGCCTCCACGGTCTTAATTCCCTGATCCACCTGGATCTGTCTGGCAACTCAATAGTCGAGGTGGCGGATGGAGCGTTTGGTGGTCTCAGCCGGTTGACGCGTCTCGACCTGCGAGACAACAGGCTGACGAGACTGACCACATCCACGTTTCGAGGTCTCACGTCGCTGAGGTATCTGCTTCTCACCAACAACCGCATAACGACGATTGATCGACGGACATTCCGCTCCCTCGAAGCACTGGTCTACATCGTACTCAAGGGCAACCCGATCGGAAGTCAGCCTGTCCGATTTCAGGTACCTCGTCGTATAGCTTAAAATAGGGAAGGCTAATTAAAGGTGCCGTGGTTCATAGCACCATAGGCATCTCCCTGTCTTAGGCTTTTCAGCCTGTTATGGTATAAACCACAAAGTCTGTGATGCATGGCCAGTGCCACGCCAGACCTACGGTTATCTTCTTAGCTTCGGCGCATCACTGTCCCTCCACTAGTTCTAAACACGCTGTTTAGTGACAGAAGCGCATACATGGGTGTGATTGTAGGCTTGCCCAAAGCCGCACGTACCCGTCATTGCAGTGGGTCGGAACCGAACCCGGGACCTGCTGATCGCCAGTTCATAACGAAATAACGAGAATAAGCATAACGCAAACGACGATGCTGTAAGTGGTGTGTGTGATGGACGCGCTGAGTTAGTTGAGCTTTTTTCGTCTTCTTTTTACGTTCATTTCGGTGTATACGCAGAGGCTGTAGGCTATGCTTGCACGGTGCGTGCGAGTTTCCTGCTTTCCTTGCCAGTGCAGTGCTCTGAACGCAATTTAATGCCGCGTTGTTACACCGACTCCGCTTCGCTGACGGAGATTTTCGGCTAGCTCTGCTGCGTATACCGCTCCGCTCGCAGATACGAGGTGCGGCCAAAAATATACCACAAATATTTTTTGCTGTTTTCTCCGACAACTTTGAAGTGCTGTAAGCTACTTAAATGTGATTAGACCGTTATGTTAGATAGGACGAATAAATATGTCTGTAAAATTTCGCTTTGAAATTCCATGCGATGCTGAAAAAAACTGCAAAAAATCTTAGTCGTATACTTTTTGCCGCACCCTGTAGTCACGTTCACTTTTAAATGTTTCATGGGGCAGCGCCATTGTATCTGGCTGACGAGTACCTCCAGTCTTCGGACCTCGAGGCTCGAGGTCGTCTTTGCTCACCGTCATCGTCATCACTGATCGTCCTGCGTATACAGGGTGGCCCAAAGAAAGTAAGCCACTTCCAAATTATCAAAAATCGTATTAAATCGTATTAAAACCTGTCAATGAGATTAGATTTATTCGTCAAATTAAAGTATGAATCAAATCAAATCAAAATCAAATCAAACTATTTTATAGTGCGCCTAAAAGTTGACCAGAGAGCTGGCCAACTTAGTCTGCCGCACTTAGGAATAACTAAAACAGAAAAAATAGAACTAAAAC
>Ga0056115_1001616_pt1 | contig 10914 bp, 6 predicted proteins | sample WorMetOlspDAHAB1_FD_77007 | JGI IMG/M metagenome (GOLD analysis project Ga0056115, IMG submission 77007) | Marine gutless worms symbiont microbial communities from Max Planck institute for Marine Microbiology, Germany - Olavius sp. DAHAB.1 ... | reverse complement strand
TTACTGCGGTACGCACTATGCAGCTTTGGCCACGGACTGCACACTTACTGCAGTGTATAGGTCGATTCTGCCTTCCACCCTCCGAGGGACGGTATTACTCACGGTTGAGTAATGATACATGGCGATGGGTGAATGTTCGGCCCACCGACCTGGTTCGGCCTATAGCAGCCTACAGGCGGACTCGAAGGTCAAGTTTGCAACTTCTCCTACGTGTTGGCGGCCACCTTGCGCTGACCGACTTTCACTCAGAGGACCCAAGGCGAACTATCGCACGTGATTTGCGCCACAGACGACAGCACCATAATATCGTCCTGTGTATTATTATTATTATAAAGTGTCGGGTGGGGAGCTAAGCTCTACTCACCACAGCCAACTGTACCGGAAGGCTGCACTTTGCATTTAAAACACGGAGTTGGACTCTTGACAAATACAGTGGCGGATCCAGGAAAATTGGGGGGGAGGGGACGGAAGGGGTTGACAAATAAGGATCGTGTTAAAATACTAAACTCAACAAAATGTTACTGATTTATAATTTGATTTTCCCTTGAATGTTGCTGTTAGTTTCTTTTTACAAGTTTACCCCAAGAAGGTGTTCATGCGCATCCTATGAATCCCCTCTCGATCCACCACTGAAACACAGATGTCGGCGCGACCGTCGAAGTCGCCCGCGTAGATGACTGAACATTGTGTTGCTGATGATGTTGAACAGTACAAATAGTGACCGGCGTCGTCGTCGGTGTGCTGCTGCTCGTCGCTACCATCATCGTTGTCATCGTCGTCTACAGAAAGTCGGGGTGCGTCTGGCCTTTTCTTATTATGTGATAAAAAATGATCCACCGTGACTCCATTTGCGGCGTAGCTACTGTCGTCGTGTGTGGTGTGGTCCGTTCAAATGCCCAAAAGTCGGCGGCAGGCTGCGAAACGCGCTCGAAAGACGCCATTCACAGACCGACTTGCTGATTATTGTTACAATGTATGCCGAGTTTTGGATATTTTAATTTCAGTTAATCATAACGTTAAACTGCAAACAGAGACACGACAGATAGGCCTATGCGCTGTAAATCTCAATATTGTTAAAACTGAGTATACGGTATAGGCTAAAAATGTTTTATACTTTACTTAATATAAACAGCTGGTACACTATTCAGTGCCTCGGTGGCAGTATGACATAAGTTAACAGCAAAAAATCAGAAACGAGGTGAAAATGCTCAGTTCACGTAGACTATTGCTTTATAGACAGTAATGCGGCCGCCACTTACTATTCATATAATTACAGTATTCGATCAGTACACAAGACTGTGCGCAGATCGCGCTATTCAAAAGCATACAAAAAAGCATTTTGGTGACAAATTTGGTAAAACTGTAATTGATTTACAAAATTCTAACCACTGCAAACGGAATTACATCACTGCATAATGTACATGCGCAGTATTTTCCAGCGTATACTTAAATTGTGTCGTTACGCGCTGAATTGTGAAAAAATAGAAATGCCAAGTAAACTGTGTGTGAACTGTTAACAGAAGTCAGCAGCGACACTGAGTGTGGCATAATGCGTCTACGTTGAGACCAACAAAGACAATTTGATCACGCTGTCAACACAACGTTAACTGAATGGCGACACTGCTGGTGGACATTTTGAAAGCGGCGAGAAGACTGTTTGCGGACAGTCGAACCAACTGCATTGCATTTCTTATGCTCACCGATATTACTTGTAGTTCTTTTATATTGCTTTTTTCGCTGCTCGTTGCAATATGCCAAGCCAGCGTCATGCATGCGTAGGCTAGGCCTATACAGGGTGGCCCAAGAAAAAGTAAGCCACTATCGCGAATCATCATCATTAAATCGTATTAAAACCCATTACGGCTAGATTTTTCATCAATTTTGACTACAAAATGAGCGCAAGAATATGGTAAGTATGTATTATATTCTATGTGTGACCTAATTTGTGACGTCATCACTTGCTTTGTTTGAAGCTGCGACACGGATAAAGTCAACGCACCTGATAACATAATGTTTGAAAACCGGAAAAAAAGATAAAATATGGAAAAAAAGAAATGCTTACATTAATCTCCATCTGATAGATCGTTTAGACATAGAATTCACAGTTTGCTAAGGCGAGCTGATGCCACAGGAAGTGATGACATCATTTACCACACATGACGCATATCGCTAGTGTGCAGATCAGGCATAGTTATTGAGGTCAGAAAGTAGGTCACGCACAGAATATCTAATACCAACTAAAAATATTATAGTGCTTGATTCGTACTTTAATTTGAAGAATAAATCTCATCTCACTGACAGGCTTTAATATGACTTAATACGATTTTTTGATAATTTGGTAGTGGCTTTCTTTTTTGGGCCACCCTGTACATTCCAATTACACCGTAGCGTTTTTCAGTGCTGAAAACTGTCACATGCATCTTGCATGTTATCTACAAATGAGGTACCAATTGATTGGCTATATTAGCAGTGTTAACCGAATAATAGCATATGCAATATGACCTAGAGTGTTTTCAGCAATAGGTATCAAATAATCATTACCACACTTTTGTTTGCACAATTCGTATTTCAGTTTTTCGACTTTTATCGTGAACTTTTGATGTTGGCAGAATCAGTTGTGCATGGAAACGATTCAAACAGTAATGCGTTCAACCGCCTGATGTTTATATTGACTACAATACAAACCGTTGGCAATGGTCTGGGACTGTTACTCCAGTTGTTCCGGGGACAAAGCCTCTAGGTCAGAAAGCGATCGTAATTAACCCCATGAAGCTAACCGCATTTTATTATTTAAACGCGTTTATCATTCAGATTTGAATCTTTTGAACCACTGCAGCGTAGTTTAGCATATGTAGCAATACACTGCCCAAACGTAGGCCTGCTGTATACTGCAGCTCGTATCCCGGTGTCTTTATAGGCAACACATCGACATCAGTTAAACCCAAAACGTCACGCGTAAATACATGTGCAGTGACTTCAATGAATTTTATTTTGAATTTTTTTGACAGAAGAAAGAACTTTCATGACAAAGCAATTCGTAACGTTATGTCGTCACGAACGTGGGGATAAAGATTAAAGATGGGACAAAACTGGGGCTTGTTCCCCCCTCACCCGGCGTAAAACTCTCACACGTACTGTATATGTTTACTATATGGATGCGAATACAATTACATGTGTAGGATAGATATACAGATAAATGACACACTCCCTATACTTGTCATTTCACGTCGTTCAAGTGCCATTTCGTCTCCGTTACGGAGGTTGTCCACGTAACAGGTAATCTCTCGTATTCTCGACTTGCCTAGTAGGCATAACCTAGCCATGTAAGCAAAATAAAAGTACTTCTGCACAATTCCGTAGATAAGTAATATTTAGTGTCAACTGTAATATTCTAGTAATTCTCTGCTGACACATAATAAATGGAACGAAAACTTCTAGACAAAATTGGAAGGTTTCAGCACAATTTAAGGTCCTCACTGATTCACTTTTTGGGCCATCCTATATTTATAAACGACCTTGAGGCACCACTAACAAATATATGCACAAATTACTCACAATATATGGTTGCATAAATTAGGAAATCGGTGCAATACAGTGAATTTTTTACACATAAAAAGTGGGACATTTTCCTCTACCAGAGGCATATAATTTGCCCATGTCTTGGCATCACCTGAATTTGGCAACAGTTTAGATTTCAGAATCGGCAATGATACATTTCAACAGAAAGTCCACACGGCTAATATTTTTCCCAACCGGTATTTCCCTCTAAAAAATTCTCCGGTCCACTAAGCTACGTGGTATCGGTTGGCGGGATGTTTGAGGTTGACGAGGTGCACATCGTAACAGCAGTGGCGTTCGGTGTGCGTCAGCGCCGAGCTGAATCGCGTGCGGTGGTTCGTGCGCGAGTGAAAAACGTGAAACCCGGCGTTTTTCAGCTCCACCAGCGTGCGCATCATAAACGCCATCGTGTCCAGCGTTGACCACGTGCACACGTGATGTGGCCGGTCATGCACGTCCATCTCGGGCGTGTGAATCTCAAGCGCCATCTGGCGAATGCTGGCGACGAGCCCCGTCGTCACCAGGTCGTACAGCGCCGGCCATTCGGAGAACTCGACGTCCAGCTTGAAGAAGTCCAGCGTTCTCTGTCGCCCGACAACACAGTGCGAGCACAGGACAGTTCAAGCGCTTCATTAGAAGGTTTCATTTAAATAGAACACCGCCGTGTTCTACGAGGACTTGTATTCCTGTGTTTACCCGCGTTAGAATGCTCGTACAAATTAGCTAGCCATTCTTAACGTGCTGCTATACAGTGTTACAAAAGCGGTGTTAGTCAATCAATAAGATGTCATCACACGCAAGACCGTGTTAATAACGAAGAGGCTACTGCCGTTTAACAAATTTTCCCAGATCTCCTACCTGGATTTGGGGAGGGAAGGGATCGAGCGAGGTTAAAGGGAAAGGAGAAGGCAGGGAAAAGAAAAGCCGGAGGAGCAATCGACTACTGAAAGAATACTGTGTCTCATAAAATGGTTCATCTTTGGTGCGATAATGGAGGTGATATAGCTTCACACCGAACGATGTTTTTGTGGAGGATGCAAATCAACATTATCAGCATACTTCTATAAATAACACGTATGCTCAATTTCCGATGTAAGGAAACTTAAGGCAAAGGCACCCCATGACTAGTAGGCTCTCTCAGTCTCACAGCCCACATCGTAGACGTAGAGCAAAGGTAAAAGGTAAAGGCATAACACTTATATAGCGCCACAAGCGGCAAGTGCAGCTACAGTAGCGCTGTACGTCACAGGCTAGGGCTGACGTGCAGCCAATAGGCTGTAGGCTAAGCCCGCAGACACTGGCTAGCCTCACAGCTAAATAACCACATGCACAGTCCCGGCCTGCCATTTAATGGTCTCCACCACTGTAATCCATGTAATTACGTGGATTACTACTCATTTACTGACCCCGAGGGAATGGAAGGCTGAATTGGCTTGGTTGGTTGACCCATAGCGGACACTTTACCCACAAAGTGGTCACATGTCAACCATAGATCAGGCGTATATCAGGGAAAGTTCACCAGTTAAAGATCGACGTTCTAACCACTGAGCCACGCTGCCAACCGCAGGTGCTCATCTCCCAATCGGTTAGCCTGAGCCGACAGAGAGCTTACATTGTAGTCCAAAGGTTCAATCACGTGGGTGGTAGGCCACACCTTTCATCACGTGTTCTGCCGTTTGCCTTGGCAACCCAAGCACCTAACTGCAAGGGTTACTACTCATTTACCAGCAACGGAGGGATGAATGGCTGAGTTGACCTTGTTGGCTGACTAATAGTAAATGGCTCGCCCACAATGTGGTAACACATCTGGCCACCAGTCCGGCATAAGATAGGGAAATTTCACCAGCCGAGACAAGCGTTCTAACCACTGTGCTACACCACCTACTTCCAATGTACGTTCATTGTTTGCCGATGAGAGGGACAAAAATTGCTACTGTGATAAAAAACATACTAGTGAATGACATAACAACAAAACAGTAAATGAATGCATAGATCGTACTCCAGTGTGGCCTAGATGAGCCATAATAGTTGACAAGCGACGAAGCTTCCAGCGCCCACGATTAGCAGAAGTATCGGCACCATCAATGCCAATGTCGTGAAAAAATCCTTTTTCAGAATACTGATACGATGCAACTTCCATGCTGGAAAATTACATAACATCATTAGATATTAAAATACAACCTTTTAACCGTTAGCAAACCAGTTAACAATAGCTGCATTTTCTTTCACAAAAAATACCTACTTGGAAATAAATGAGGAGAATTCTATGCAGCTGTCATACTGACCACAGTTTGTAAACTGCAAAAGCAACATTTTGCAGGAAGAAAATAAAGATGGATATTTTCTACGGCAAAATCGGTGTAAAAATGTAAGTTTCACGGACAAGCTGTCACACTCACACCTTGGATCAAAGGCATGTACTTCACACTTCAACATCTCTTCAACACCTTTCTCAAACCGGAAATCGTTACCTATGCTTAACAAAACACAAACTCAGTCACTTAGAATACAGCAAGAATGAATATATGTTGTGTAACAGTTCACAGATCCTACAACCTCTATATTTTTAGCTTCTGCTTTTTCCTTTTTAAATACCATTTTATACTATTTTGTATTGCATACTGTTATTATTTCTATTATCATATGCAGACCAAGTTGTCTGTAATAAATGACTAGATAACTTTGATTACATCAAAGCTGTGCATATGGCACACTCACAACAGCCAGTCATAAACATAAAGTATAGTAACTAATATTATGTAATTATACAGAATTACTGTAATTGTGACCAAACTGATAACGGAATGAAGATGATGACAACACTAGGAGAAAACGTACACAGAATTATATCTATTAATGCATATATACATTATATTTTATCATTAAATCAATCAGTAGATTAAATTATGTAAATAACACAAAATAATATTATAACAAAAAACGATAATGGTAAATGCAGCAGTACCCAAATGAATAGACTAAACATGGAGCAGTTATGTCAAAGCGCTGTTCAAGACACATATCCCAACCACCATCTTCAGACGGACCGATATGAAATTGATTCTTACAGCTGTGTGTTACTGTTGTCACGTAGCTTCAACAAAATTAACAATGATGACAATAAAGCATGCTTCAAGAAAAGTCTTTGCTGATTGTATCAAATGGTAATGGAACAGATCATTAGAATGAATACAACATCGATGTTTTTTTCATGTATGTGCCACAAACGAGAAATGTGGGTAAAATACACGATTCAAATGCCAGGACCAATGCTAATGTGAACACTTTGCATGTACAATAATGGCCACTGCAACTGCTGAACAGTGCTGTAATGTTTGCTATATACCTTCTACAGGATGACACAATGAGCATTAACAGCCTGTCAAGTGGAGATGTAATAGCACACTAGCCATCAAGATGCTTTGTCTGACAATCAACAGTGCCACAACCTGGCTGGAAATAGGGAAAGGGTGTTACATGAAGGAGACAGGGAGACTCATTCAGGGATGGGCAAAGGGCTCATGTGCCCCCCTAACCCCCTATAGCCACATCTGAGATGTGATGTTGGTCCGGAGGCAGTGGTAGAGTATCAGAACTGCCTGTGTGTATTGCTGCATTGTAATGCTGCACATCAGCATGAGCAGTTCTAACAGGTTGGCTGATATGATTGTTTTGATCTCACTTAGTTTGGCTCTGTCTTCCAAGTGCTTCTGTTACTTTTTGTATTTATGGCACTATATACTTTTAAAATCTGCATTACTTTCTTTCCGTTACCTTTCTCATTGCCAATTTCCATTAGATTGATCGTTTACATGTTAATAGACCATTTTGTCCTTTTGACACTGTTAGTTGGGCATCTTATAACCATTAAACCCTACTCAATGCCCCAATAGTAAGTTTCCATGCTGCTAAGCAGAACTATCCTTTTTTGCCAACATCCAGTTATAAATACTACTTACTATAATTGGCAATTGGCAACCTTAGTCTCAGTGAATGCGTTAAAATAGATGTCAGACTTGCATGCATAAGTCCAAAGCCCCAATCACTACTATGGTATATAATCAAATTAGCAGTAAATAGGAGGCAATGAATAAATTGTTGCCGCAAGAAGAGTAAATTCAAACGAAAAAGTCGAAAATGTAGCATACATACTAGAAAAAGTCATTCTCAAGTTGTTTATAATTCATTCCCATTGGATCAAGATAAGACTGTCTTTTGTCTGGTGATGTGATTGCAACCTGCAAATTGTCCAAAATTTACTCCCTTAACACATATTTCAGAATTTATAAGGAAGTTACACAAATATGTTGAAATTATGAATTTCTATTGCCCACTACAACCTTAAAGTTATGTAAAATTAAATTTAGATCATAATAAAATATTACTTCTTCATGTTACATAAATTATATGTTGCCAAAAACTTGACATAATATTATGAAATTTCAGCAATATTCACCGATCACTGGCACATAGCAAATAATTAATAACATGTGTAAATTAAAGCAGTTCACAACTAAATTTTTAATTTTGCTGTGCAACTTACTTTGCATATCTATGCAAATTACATAAAACTGTACCAAGCACATGGCACAGTTATTCAAAGTGAGTGAGTGAGTAGAGTTTAATGCCCCACCTGTCACAATATAGGTCATATCGGAGGCGCAATATTCGAAGCAATAGTCATAAGTTCAGATCAGCAATCCGACTGTAAGGTATATTTTTAAAAATTATAGGGTCACAGGAACTCATAAGTTAATTCAGCTTAATTTGAGTTATATGAGTCAATTTGAGTTATAACAGACTTTGATCTCTATTTCAGTCTTCATTTAAAGCAGCCTACATGTAAGTTAAAGTTTACACAACTAGTTTGGTCAAAGTATCAATGTAGACCTATGTTACCTGAGTACATTTCTATATAAAAGCTGGCCCAAAAAATTGGCACATTTGTTGTACGCCTAATAATTTTGTCAAACATTGACCAATTTTAAAACTTCTTGCACTGTCAGTATCCGTGTCTTCAAAGCAACAACTATAAAGAAGATGACTTCTGTAACAACACATTTTAAGAGTGCATCATCCAGCAGCAAGGTGGACACATTGAACATTTGATGTAAAAACTGAAGGATGTGACAGTTACTTTAGGCAATAACTGAGACATTAAACACATTGTTCCTGTTGTTAATTTCTTAAAATGTGTTGTTACAGAAGTCTTGTTTTCAATTTTTGATTTATAACATTGACATTTCACAAGGTAGTGTCATGATACACTTGAGGTGTGGTGGGATCTTTAGTGATAATATTATTACAAATTTTCTCATGATTTTGACAGTGAAAAAAGTTTGAAAACTAGTCAATATTTCAATTGACTAAGTAATAAGGCATACAAAAATGTGCCAATTTTTTTTGGCCACCCTGTAAGCTTGGTATTCTAGCTGTTTAAGCCAAAAAGTTGGGCTACATGTGTTGATGAATTGATCGGAGACTAAAAAATTAAACTACATTCACGTCGTCGAGTTAAAAGTTGCTTACCATTTTTTGACATCAGGTTGGTGATCTGATTATGTCAAACTGATCCTAGCAATTTCTCAATAGCTTACAGTGAGATCGTCGATCTGAACAGTGAACCCAATACTGTGCTAGGTACTATGCAGTACTACACTGTATTTAAACGTCGCTCTATAACGAGCCGGGATGCCAGGACGCAGTGACAGATGCCGGGACAGTTAGCCGTGTGGAGTGGGGCGTCGACACAGGGTTGCGGCAGATGCCCACACATGCACGCCACCAGGCCCGGTGAAACAAACCAGTCCAATCCAGCTGCAACGTCGGGCCAGTGCAGAGCCGTGGCTCAGTTAAGTGAATAATACGTCATAGACGCCGGGACAGATGCCGGGACAGTTATTTGTGGGCTGATCAGAGGGATGTGTGTAATGCCTGGGCGACAAGCGGGGACAGCTAGATGCAGGGACCGGCACCGGGATAGCTAGCTCTGGACCGTGTGGGCGCCGGGACAATGCTATGTGTGACGCCAGGACAGCTGTGCCGGTACAGGGTGCGGGGGGGTGCTGTGTGTTGTGTTAACAGTGTCGTAAGAAAAAGATTTTGTAAATTTTAATGACTTTATTGTTGCAACTATACAACAACACTGGTTGCCTATTCAGTCCACAGTATTATCTCACACTATAATATAGTTTTACTTACTTAATTACAGCTTCAAGTGTCCCTTGTTATTATTATTTATACAGACTACGAACAAGTACAAAGCATAGGCCTATATACAACCGACAACATTCATCATTGTACAATTCGTTTCATTCGCACAGCTGTTGGTCGTTGGCGCTGTCCTTTCTTACGGGCAATCCGCGGACTACCCGTGACAGTCAAGTCAGACTCCTCCTGACTTTAACAGTCTCTGATCAATAAACAAAGACGTGCCAAATTTATATAGCAAGGTGTCACGTGAATGCCACCTGCGCCTATGACGTATTATTCACTTAACTAGGCCACGGCTCACTGCACTGGCCCGGCATCCCGGCTGGATTGGACTGGTTTGTTGGACCGGGCTCGGCGGCGTACGTGTGTGGGCATCTGCCGCAACCCTGTGCTGACGTCGCACTCCGCACGGCTAACTGTACTGGCGTCTGTCCCGGCTTGTTTTAGTGCGACCCTATTTAAAAGGCCCAGTCGAACACCAAAGTGCCATCTTCAAAATATAAAAAGTTAAGAGATACGATAAATGTTATTCAGTGACTTAGAAATACGACAATATAGTGCTAGTCCTACCTGCGCAATTTTACTCTTACAGCCAACAGCCGACACAATGTTTTTGCGGTTCTGCAACTGCGAGTAGATGATCACGCAGATTAATAACAACGCGCCAAACACCGCTATAACTCTGCGAATTCTTCTAATTGCCAGATATTGAACTATCAAACGTTTGCAGTTGAAAATATACAGCTCCGTCATCTTCCACGAGTTAGCCATTATGACGTATTGTTGCAAACAACACGGCACCTATAAAGATTGCAATCACAGGTAACCGGTATCATAATCAAAATCAAAACAAAACAAACACCTGTGCACAATCTAACAAGCGAAAAGGACCCAAGCAACCGAAGTTACCGAACACTCTCAGGAATCGGGGATAAGACAACGGTATCTAGTACGAACTACGAACGATGCGATGCCTTGTATGAATAGCCTATCTCTGAAATTATGGCGTGCAATATTGGTTTACAAAATGACTATGTAGTGCGTCAGGTGCCTACCCTAACCACAACCTCAACTGACATACAGGGTGGCCCAAAGAATGAAGCCATTATACACACACACACACACACACACACACATATATAT
>Ga0056115_1001615_pt1 | contig 10914 bp, 6 predicted proteins | sample WorMetOlspDAHAB1_FD_77007 | JGI IMG/M metagenome (GOLD analysis project Ga0056115, IMG submission 77007) | Marine gutless worms symbiont microbial communities from Max Planck institute for Marine Microbiology, Germany - Olavius sp. DAHAB.1 ... | reverse complement strand
TAGTGTTTCGTCCCGCAACACTGGAGCCTGGCCATGTGACAGATGTAAAAAGATATGCCAGTCGAGAATTGGGCTTTATGCCCACCAGCGCACTCACCGTTGACACGATCTGTCGATCGACAGATCGACAGCATAGTCCGTGTGTGTGTGTACATATACGACAATCGCACCAATTCTGTACTAATTCTGTACTTACTATTTACTTACTTACTTACTTACAAATCACAATAATAGCAATCCTTGCAATTGTTGTCGAAGCGCAAAATTGTCGTTGATAGGTTGGCGATCCTCAAAATCGAAAACGCCCATCAAGTAGCGACAAATTCGTATAATAAACCTACATGGAGAGTGTTCGCTAACGAAAACACTCTAGTGAAAATGGGCACAGTAGAAATTTTGCAATTAGAACATACGTCGTGTCAATTAGTAAGTAGGGTTCTCTGTATGGCCCAATAATTTGGAATTCTCTGCCTCCGTTCTATGACGCAATACTGCTTAATGTGTTCCTTTCAGCTGAAAACACAGCTATTTTGAGTACTTGGACATCAATCATTTATACTAGGAAAAATACAACAAAAAGTGTTAAGTGAGGTAACTAAATCGTTGTCTGTGGCTTTGAAAAAATTATTATCAAAAGGTCGAAAACAGTGACTAACTCGGCCTTTGTTGAGATTTTCGTACTCTGCTGGCAACTCCGAATATTCGCGAGGTGCGCCATAGAAGTTGATAAAACAAGGACCGATCGTTGGCAGAAAGCCTCCTCCTGCACACGCAACCAATATCACTTTGCTCTACCCGAGTTGACGCAGACATCATGTGTCTACATCAGAACCACACACGGTAAAGCAGTATAGTAACTTTATGTTAACTTCATGACTATGGTTTTAATTCACTGGCGTACTGCACGTATAAACAATTTTCCGGGAATTGAAGTCGAATGGCAGGCTGAGAGTCGAATGCGCACATGTTACAGGCGAGCAATTAAGCAACGGGGGACTAAACTCCCGTCCCCCGTGCACATATGACTCAAGCCTAAGCATAAGTGACCTCGTGAAAACTATTTGCCTATGACGCGAGCTCCTTCATTTATTCAATAAATACATATTATTTTTGAAGAATGTAGGCCAGCAATGTACATACACACCTTCTTCTTCGGCTTCATCAGTACCAGGACGTGACGTTTTGACAATGTCAATATAGCTAGTAGCAATGAAGTCATGACTTGTCAGACGATCCCTGGAAACACGAGCAACGACTGTGCAAGTAATACTTTGCGACTTGTATAGATTTTCCATTAGAATGCATTGCACAAGGACTGCTAACCGTAGTAGGAGATAACAGCGTTAAAGCTTATAAAACGCAGGACAATTACACGGCGAACGTGTCACGTGCGCTGCCGCAAAAGTGTCTATCACATCCACGCAGGTTCTAGCACAAATTATAACATTCAATTTTCGACTCAGCTTATTTAAATTAAATGATATCAAATCCACTTGATCGTCAAGTTCGTGGCTTTCTTGGGACCAGAAACACTAATAAACATACATGTATACTGATAAACACTAGCATAACTAAAGAATTACGTTATATAATAATTAAATGCTGCATTACAGAAAAGTTCCACAGAAACCATCGCTATTCGAAAGTTGTAATAGAAAATAGACTCACCAATCCATCAACTGGAGTTTCACCTTTTCACACATGGATGGAAACTAAAATCCATCAACAAACATCCACAAAAAACTTTACCATCTATATACTCACCAAATAAATTAAGCTATTAGTAAACCAAATTCTTCTGTCAAAAACATTACGTCATGTCAAAATCAGCAAAATTCGTGAAGCATGCAGTAAAATTTAGATAATCATACATGAAGTCCAAGTCGTAGTTCTTGATTCCAGTGCGGATGGTCACTGTTGTACATAATCCTTGAATATACCTGTAAATGTGACACAATTAAAAGCTGAGCATAAAATTGCTTTTCAGACACGACAGTCGCATCTAATAATGATTCAAAAGTACAAAACATTATCTCAGCCATTTGTTTTGTGGAAAGCATTATCGCATAATTTCGATTCACATATGAAAACACAGTGACACTCACCTTCGTTCCAGCAAATCCCGCGATAAAGTATGGATCAACAAACTCCTTCTTCTCGTCTGAACCGAATACCTTCTTAACACCTTGTAGAAAGTCCGAATCCACTGTAAACACAAACATTATAACTACAACAAGCTTAGAATTTGCCAAAAAAACTCTCGACGTTCCCCGGCTTTCGTAGATTTTGTAAAGTCCATTTTTGTCTACAACTCAAGCCAACAATATAACAACTGCAGTGCTACTGTGCCTGATACTTTCATACTGCAGATTGTCTACTGCAAAAAGTTTTGAATAGGCCTAGATGAAATGACTTCCAAAATCGCTCAAATCAACACTGGCGTTAGTCGACAAAGAAAAGGCATGAGCACGCTCCTGAGAGATTTTTTGCAGTGTTCTCAGCAACAGCTTAGAATTTTAAAGCGAAATTTTACTAGCAAATGTGATCATCCTCTACACACATAACAGCCTTATCAGCATACAGGATTACAGCTTACAGGGTTTCAACGTTATTATAAATATATTGTAGTCACCTAGTTATTTTCGCATGCTCAAAAACTTGCGCACAAAAATTCATTCCAAAAATTGCACGCAACTAGCCGCAAAACATTGGTCCGGATTTGATTTCCACAGAACTGCGGTCCCTAAACTCACCCGAATTGAAGCCTCTGCATTACCACGTCTCGGGAAATGTTAGAGGTCTATCACAGGCACCGTCCAAACCAAAGATAAACGCCAAACTCAAGGAAATGCTGCAGATGACAGTCTAACTCAGAGTCTGATTGATTGAACACTTTTTACAGCTTTGTCTAAGAGACTGAAGGCCTGTGTTGTAGCTAGCAGTGGACAGTGACACTTTTAACGTACACAGTAACTGCAATGGTGTGCTGCTTCATTACGTCAACGCGAACGACGTAATTTTGCTGTGTGATTGCTTGAATTTTGTGAGCACGCTAAAATCACTGGGTGGCGTCAATATAATGCTGATAACTTTAAAACTCTGTAAGCTATTCAGTAATACATGCTGGTAAGACTGTTAAGTGCCAATACGTCGGTAAAATTTCGGTTTTAAATTCCAAGCAATTGCTTAGAAAACTATAAAAAAAATTAGGGGACACTTTTTGTCACACCCAGCACATTCATTATATGCACACAGAAGAAAATAACAGCCAGCAGTCTTCTGAAGTAGACTTAATAGAACTACGTAACAGCAGAACTCACTTCTTGGCAAGTCCTCGGCATAATAAACTTTGAGTTTAAATGTTGCAGGTTGTAACTGAACCCCGGCAGGACGAAGTAAATTTCTGCAAACAAATATCACAGCATACTCCATATTTTCCACATTTTCGTTATTTGAAAAGCGGCGCCTTATAATTATCAGTCTACGAAAAGTCACCATTGTAAAGTTTTGTGAAATGAATTTGCAGAAATTAGCGAAATATTTCCGCTCAACTGTCAACAAATGTATGTTGCTGTGCCTTTTCGCCCAGTTTCCGGTATTTTTCATGCTCAGCGGTAGCTCGGGGATCAACTTCTTCTGTGGCTGACTTCTCTAGGCAAGACTGTGAGCAATTTTCCGTTCATTGCAACAGCCTATATGCTCACTTCATTAGGCGGAAGTTAATAAGGCCAACTAAAGTTAAAGTTTTGCTTTCAAAAGTAAGTTATGAGGCACATGTAATTTGCGGGCTTGTCTTAATCCAGTGACCTCGACCTTTAACCTTCAGCGTTTAAAAATGGTACTTACTGCAACAACCTTTCCGTCAAAGTTGAACTTTTTACGTCAATCAACTATTGGTTCATGATTTCAGATGGCGAAAATGGTTGACAGCGGCGAGAAACTAACCTTGCAAGTTTGATCTCGAACCTTTTAGTTTAGTCTCAAAGCTTTATTAGACTCATCCCAAAGTTTTACATTCGTGTTAATTTCCATTCTGGATAGGTCTACAGCATTTATTACCGAGTGACCGATTCTGTGAGGGAGAAAGAACTTGTTTCTCTCCCTCTCAAAGCCCATCGTATTAACAAATCGCAGTCTGCTATCAACAGAACAGTACTAAATCGCTCGCATTTGCCTGCTCTGAAGCTATACAGTATACACACGCAGCTAACGCAATTAACGCAATTAGCTTCCGCCTCCGAAATGACCTGTATTGTGTCGAGTGAGGCGTTAAACTCTACTCACTCACCCACTCACGCAATTAACAGCAAATGACGGCAACAGTGACAAATTTTGCGAAAAAAAATTATGTCAAACAGCAAGACTAGAAAGTCAACAAGAACATACGACTCAATGTCTGCTTTATCTGAATGTTTAACGTCTGACGTGAAACTCTGTTTACCCACACACACAGTCACACACACGTGCAAATCAAATCAAAATATTTTAATGAAGCAGAAAACTTCACAGGACATGAAGGGTCAAATGACCGCTAACACATGACCAAACAAACAAACGAAATCAGTCTGGCTTAACAGTCTCTTGAAGATATTAACACTGGAAGCCTCAACAACAATAGATGGTAACGAATTCCACATATAGGCCTAATAAAAACATGATTGGCAATAACACTTATTTGCATTCACAGCAGACTAACATTTGAACATGCATAGTTATGCGTAACATGTAGCGGACAAGTGAAGAAACTTGTTGACGTTGTCGTTGGCTCCTGGAGAGAATAGGTTGATATCCTTTAGAAGATCCAATTCTCAACCGACAACCACACAACGGTGTCAGCAATGATTGGCTGCGCGGCACAAGGCCTCACGAGGCGTGCACGTCCATTTTCTTTCAATTCGTCAGAGCTTCTCATCCACAACGTCGCTCTCATCGACCCAAACAGGTCACAAAGTCATACAGACATAGTCACTGAAGTCACGTGATTACTGCAAATGTAAATTCACATCTGTAGCTTTCTAATATTCGTGAATAATCAACTTTCATATTCAGGGGCAACGCAAGTGCTATACTGCAACATAAGGCCTAATCACAATTACAAGTTCCTATCCTATAATTGTAACCTTTACACCTTCTATATGGCTGTAAGTGAGAGTGAAAGTAAGTAAATTTACTTTGTATCTATTGTGTGTCATATTTTATCTGTCTAAATTATATTTTTAATCTTTTAAAGTCGTTTCAGCACTCAGCAAATTATCGACACAACAATTTGAAGCAGGATATCAATTCGTTATACGTGAACTTTCATTCTCAAGATACCAAAGAGGCCTACGCATGAAATCGACCGCACTGCCATTGACGAACATTAAAAGATTAATTAAACAATATGGATGTCATCGCATCAAGCTAATACCTACCGGAGCGTCGTCGCCAGGACCCAGCAAGGCGGCACTGATCTTGACGTAGCCAGTGGCTCCGGCAAGCGAATCGTCAGGAACATGCAACAGAATCCACTTGTTCAGCAAACAGTGACGATTTTCGTCGTAGATCAAACCAACATCACACTGTTCACGTTCACAACGAACAACGTAACATCATTTGCCATCGTCCACATGCCGTCTTCTGAAACGCTTTTGATCAAATGTGAACAGCGTTCACTTCCTGCGTTACATTATGGAGACTGTGACGGACTGATCAACGTATTGTAGCCAGTGCAGAGTCTACGAGTGTTGCATGCTATAACAAGAATTGTTTGGAGATATGCTAATATCTGATAAATCAGCTTTTTGCATCTCAAGTATATGTGGAGAGCGCAAATTATCTTCATTTGGCTTCAACTTTATAATTAAACATAAATAACAAATAAATAAGCACTGCTGTATTTCTGTAAGAACAGAACTATACAGTAATTTGTTATACCGGTAGCCTTGTGCATGAGCATACACAAGAGGAATAAATAATGATTGTTTCCGCTAATTTTAATCTTTAAAGAGTATAAAGCTTATATTCTCGCGTTGTAAGCCTAGTGATTTAAACTTTTGATCTGTTCTGTTTAGGTTAAAACCATTCTGACTACAGACAATTTTGTGTTAAATTTTCAGCATTGTAGATCCTTTCATTCTGGAATGAAAGTCAGGTACGGGAGACAAAACAGAGACAAAAAAGACCGAACTGCGATAGTACAAGTGGCGTTTTAACAACGACAATGTATACCTTGAATGAACCGATCAGAGCGTCAGCCCTCAGCTTGCGTGCATTGAACACCTAAAGTCGGCACACAGAAATCGTATCACGAGAAGTAGCAACGAATGACAATCATACAAAACCACAAACAAAAACATTGGAACATTGTAGAGACTAGAGCACAAAACGCTTGAATGGACTGCCACAACTGACAAACCTCGAACATGAGAATGTCATCAACGATCTCAGCAACGGATGTGTTGAACGTGAAAACGAAGGATTTGTTCCAGACGGGCGCATTGGTGGACGGACAGACGTCGGTCTGTTTGACCTGCCTTCGGACAGACACTCGACACACTGGGCTGATGTTGTTTCCCTGAAGCTGTCTGCCCTCAACGACGCGTACTTTCAGCTGCATCAGCACATACGATACGATATATAGGAGCAGACCAAAAAAGTAAGCATCTACAAAATTACTTTAAATTAGCATTAACGCTTATGAAAACCCGCTAATGAAGCAAGATTTTTCATCACGTTTGAGCGTAAATAAAGCATTAGAATATTATACGTTGATATTAAATATTCTATATATTGCGTGACATGATTTGTGGCGTCATCAATTAATGTAATTGGAGCTGCAATATGGAAAACAAGTGTATAATATTATGATAAAATCGTAATTTAAACATGAAAGAGACAAGATGGAAATCAAATAAATTTTTACATAAACAACATCTGTAAGATGGTTTAGGGGTGGAATTCACAGCTTGCTAAGGCAAACTGATGTCAGGGGGAGCGCTAACATCATTTACCTTATTTGACCCATATCGCAGCTTTGTGGCTTAAAGCACGATGCACCGTAATGACGTCACAAATCAGATCAAGCATAGAATATTTAATATCAAGTGATATACTAATAATATTAGTGCTTGTTCGATATTTTAATTTGTGGGATAGAATCTAATCCCATTGGCAGGCTATACGATTTGTTACGATTTTGGGGCCATTCAATACAGTACGATAATTGACGCGTAACAATGCCAGAAGAAGCTGACACAACTTGCTAAATTCAACAGTCTCTAATACAAGACAGATGCAGCTGTAGTTATAGCACCTGACAACAATCTTGCAAACTGACACCAGCGAAGCGTCCAAGTTCCAACGTATTCATTAAAAATTCTTACAACTTATAATTTAGTTAGATCGCAAAAAAAGATTAAAGATTAATTTGTGCATATCTATATCAATCAAGCAATCAAGTTCAGTTGTAGGCTTATGTCAGTTAAAATGATCAAAGATTCGCATCAACAACAGTGACATATACACCAACTCCACAAGTCCATGAATCAAATGTTCTAGTTTGATTAAGGCTGAAATTATAGCTTACAACTGACTGTTTCAGCTCTCTTGTTCCTTGGCTTTTAACAGCACGGGCGAAGATAAAGTGCAAAGCCAATAAAACCACAAAAGTGCTGGCAATATCGAATGAATTCGCACACGGAAGTAAAGTTTTGAACTTTAAAAATTACAATCAGCACAATGACACGATAACGCTAAACAGCTATTCCGTCTTGTGAAGAACAGAGCCGAATAACGCACCTGCAAATCCTGTTTCTTGGTTGAAAGAGGTGCTCTTGGTTTCTGAATGGCAGTTCTTCGAGCTGCTGCTCTCCTGGGTACAGCAGCAGACTCGGCACCGGCTTGCGTCGCTGTTATTGCAGCCTCGTCCACTGCTGCTGCGTCAACTTCATCTGTCGGCGGACCTTCACAGAAAAATTATATCACGACAAACTAATCATAGCTGAACATTAAATAAAATCATCTCATATCAAGCACATTATTAGTGAAATGTAAAAATATGTGTTACAAGTCTGGAGTTTTGCGCAAAATAAAGCGCTTGAATTTTACCACGCAAAATTCGTTGGTTTAAAACACTTGAAATGTTTCAACGTTGCAAACCATCAGACGCTCACCTTCCCCTGGTACAACGGCTCCAGCGTCTTGAAAACTCGCCTCTGCTCCCGGAGGTGGCTTGTAAATGACACTCAAAGATAACTGCGCCTACACACACATACACACACACACACACCGTTATCAGTTCGTTCGCCAATGTATACATGACGAGTCAACGACGATAGTTACCTTACAGCAACAGCCGACCAACGCCACAAAATAGGCAAAAAGACAGAATCGCTGATGCGGAAAAACTATAGTACCGGCAACTACAAAGGTTTTTAATAATTAAAATTTACTGGAAAGGGTGTGCAGTCACACTTCGATGCCTAAATGCATTATGCAATCATCATTATGCAATCATCATGATTATCGTCAGATAAAAGTAGTAAGTTACGGTGTATTACCAAACGGAACGTGGACACTACATAAAATGTTGAATCTAGAAACGGTTAGAATCAGACTAAAAATATAATCAGCAAACACTGAACGCCTGATAAACAATAAATGTTTTAACAGTAGTTTTTTTTAAAACGCTCACAATCACGTCAGCAAGCACACACTGCAGTAGCCTACGGATAGCAATCGGAAGCATGGACAGCAAGATATGGTTCTCACGGACATGGAGGAATTCGCTAATAGTTGATCAGTCTGCGATCGTCTACGTTGGACAGTGTTTTGTTGACAGTTATGCACAGTGTCACAGTCACAGTCGTGACGGTACAGCGCTGAAGTTTTGACAACACGTTCAGTTCGGTTCGGTTCGAGTCTTGGCAGGTGCACTGCTATTGTACAAACATCTTACGCAAACATCTCCGTTTCGTCTGTCAACAGGCAATTAATTTGGTACCTATCACCAATCAGTTCGGGAGTTAACAGCACGCTGCAGCTGCGAGAGAAGTCTGGTCCACCTCCCGCAGCATTCGAGCTCTGACTTGGCACATTGCAGACTTAAGAACCGAAACGGAGATAATGACCGCCTTATCGACTCGGCCGTAACAGTGAGAAAGGGATTTTAGTCAATATCAAACTGTAGTGTTTGTATTCATACATTTTGTGATTCTCTTACAAGTTTTGTGCCACAACATTTTGTAGCGAACGTTTCTGCACCTGACATTAATCGGCAAAAATAATGACTAATTAAGAAACATGTTGTACTTGCCCCTAGAGGTCTCTGATTTGCGTCGCTGAGTGAAACGTCAATTTTTGCTCCTGCTGACCGCAACAAATTTGACATCGGCACCGTACATTTTCCGACCAGTCTGCACGTTCAGCACAAGGTGGGTTTCTCCTTGGCCTAAGTACTACTATATTACAATCTGCATTTGTTACCCAATAAGCGTACAAGCATATTCTTTTGCTTCTGCCAAATGCAATCGCATAGTAGGCTTATTTGTGACGGTTTGCTCCAGTAATATGATAAAATTGCTAAGTTCTAATTCACATGTCTTAGTTATTTTACTTTTGTCCAGATGTTATCTTTCCTGTTCTCTGTGGTATCGTACACACGATTTTATAAGGCGGCAGTTTAAAGCTGTTTCGGTCAGTAAGTAACCAGTTTAAAAAACTTTATGAGACTCTGAAAGCCAAAAATTTTGAATCGGGCTATTTCACGTGAAGAATGTTCTAAGTATTTATTTATTTATTTACTTATTTATTTAGTAGGCCTAATCATGCGTGTAATACACAGTTATCGTAGAACAATATCGCAGCATATCTCACGTGGTAATTTGCTAGTCACAAGTTCACAATCATCACAAGTTGCGCCGCACAACTAGTGCTCGCAATAGTAAAGACCGGTGACAGTGGCAAAAACGTTCAAACCGGAAATCAGCATGATGCGTAATGACACAGACCTGTTTCTGCCCACTCTTTCCCAGTCTTTGACAAAAATTTTGAGTTCATCTTGCTCTCGGGCTGGCAGTCCTTTTAGGTCAAACACCAGCGTCTAAAACCACACAATATGCCTCAACGGAACGCAAAACGAAGTAGATATTTTCTCTTTCGAAACTAAATTAATCTTGTGCTCCCAACGAGGTTAATCTGTAGCAACAAAACGCGTACAAGAAACTTGAACAACTCCAACATAAACTACATGTTGTATAAACAAGGTTGACGTTTTTGTCTTGTTTTTGCTCTCCGTTGTTAATCGAGCCAATGTGACCTTCACAGCCCATAAACTTCGCGAACATTTCTGCGGTATTGCGGCTATTAAAAGTTTCGACAACTTCACAAGACCCCGATGTATCAGCCGTGTTACAGTCTCATTCACAAGGATTTTTGGAAATAAAAAAATTTGCATATTTATATTTCAATGCAGGTGAAAGAAATGTGAGTCTGTAGACAATAGCAATAGAGCATCTGCTTCCGATTTTAAGCAGTAACAGTTAACATTGGAATAACAAACCGTGACAAACCGGTTGGTAGATCGGACATTATACGCCTATACGCTGGTATCTAAGTCAATATTCGGCTACATCCATCACAGTAATAGCAGTAACTGATTATGTAGTCATTTTGCAACAGCTAGAATGGAAAACATGCTCGGTGCAATGCATGGGCGTATTTAGAGGGGGGGGGCCGCGGGGGCCGCGCCCCCCCCCCAATCGAAAATTTTTTGGCTCCGTTTAAGTATAGCCTAACTTGGTTTTTGCCATGCCATGAGTACAATTTGTGTAGAATAGCGTGATAATTATGACATTTATGCAAGAATTGACAAACATTATGCGTCTCGCATTAATCTGAACATCAAACGATCGACTGATCTACAAGACCACATAC
>Ga0056115_1001614_pt1 | contig 10914 bp, 9 predicted proteins | sample WorMetOlspDAHAB1_FD_77007 | JGI IMG/M metagenome (GOLD analysis project Ga0056115, IMG submission 77007) | Marine gutless worms symbiont microbial communities from Max Planck institute for Marine Microbiology, Germany - Olavius sp. DAHAB.1 ... | reverse complement strand
TATGCCATACATCCATTTTTCACCAATGTATGTAATAACAATTAATACTCTGGGATATATTTGTAGGTAAGTTAGTGAGTGAGTGAGTGAGTAAGTAAGTAAGTAAGTAAGTAAGTAAGTAAGTAATACAAGCAATGAAAGTGTTACAATAATGACCAAAGACACTGAAGACATATCGCAGGCACTACAGAAGGTTGGGGAAACGAATGGTTAAAGTGTTAAGATGACTGTAGAAACCTGTACGGATGGTGCGAACTGCGAATGCTGTGTGGTGAGGTGATTCACGTATGCTTTTGCTGTGTCGTGTATGTGAAATTGGTTGAATCGTCTCAGCATTTCGTGTTTCGTAACTTTTCGTGCTTGTTTTGCGAACAGTCGTGTAAAGGTAAATGGCATAGCACTTATATAGCGCCACAAGCGGCAACTGCAGCTGCAGTAGCGCTGTACGTCACAGGCTAGGGCGGACGTGTAGCCTATAGGCTGTAGGCTAAGCCCGCAGATACGGGCCAGTCTCACAGCTAAACAACCACACACACAGTCCCGGTCTGCCGTTTAATGGTCTCCACCCCCGTAATCCATGTAATTACATGGATTACTACTTATTTACCGACCCCGAATGGATGGAAGGTTGAGTTGGCCTGGTTGGTTGACCCATTGTGGACACCTAATCCACGAAGTAGTCACATGTCGACCATAGATCAGGTGTAGATCAGGGGAAAGTTCGCCAGTTAAAGACCGACGTTCTAACTGCTGAGCCACGCTGCCAACCAATAGTAACTGCTGAACTCATGCTGACAGCGTCAGTCCAAAACGACGTGAACGTGTGTTTGCAGGAGCTCCAGGTCTGCCCGGTTTCACTGGACAGCCTGGAGATGCCGGGTTGCAGGGAGCCGGTGGTGCAGCTGGCTTCACCGGTCAGCAAGGCTCCGTCGGAGCAACTGGAGTAGTTGGAGATACCGGCATGTCGGGCGATCCAGGCCTGCAGGGAAGTCCTGGACTTCAGGGCCAGGCTGGTGCCCGAGGTCCTCAAGGACAGCGTGGACCGGTTGGCAATCCTGGCAATGTGGGACAGCCTGGACCACGTGGTTCTTCTGGTCAGTGAAAGCTGCTTATCTGACATTATTTTTCTACTACAGTTGAGCCAATAGTCAATGCTATCGAGTGTACATCATATCATTTTGTGAAATTATTATCTGTCCAGGACTTTTTATTTGTAGCTGTTAGGAAATAAAACTCGATTGTGCAAAAAGTGTTGTTCATACATTTCTTTTTTAAAGCAGCAGCATATCTGAATAATGAATAAATAAGACTGTTCAGCTGTTTTTTATGGCAGTATTTGTTGATTTCTGTTAAAAAGCACTCAAATATGTATCCAGGCTATTAAATAGGAATGTTATAGGTGGATTATTTCTTAGTATACATACGGTCTTCTGTTAACGTGTAGCAGTGTGCCAGTCTTTTGAAGTTTCTGGCCGCCAACATATCCGTCCGGCCAGCCATCGCAAACTGAATATTTCACGGTTTTGTCGCAGTACTATTGGCACTTGGGCTTTCTGAGTTGTCGGCCCGACTGTTCGGAACTCACAGCTTTAGATTCATTACGTGATCCAGTCGTCGAGTCTGAACGTTTTATGCGGGACTTGAAAACGCATTTCTTTACCGGACATTAGAGACAGCGCATTAGAGGTGTCACCGTTTCCCGTAATCACGCTTTACAAATCGACATTCACTTACTTACTTATCTACCTACTGGCAGTCACCTTTCTCTGTTCAGCTGATCGCTACGACTTCTGTACAATACCGGAGGCGATATTTTGTGGCCCCCATTCATCATTACAGAATGTAATAGATTGTGCATATGATATGTTGTCATGTTCTTTGCGGTGTATAAAATGACTTGTCGCATGTGCAGGTCCTGTTGGTCAGATTGGACAGCCTGGCGACACAGGCTCCCCTGGAGTGACTGGACTTCTTGGAGCAACAGGTTCGCCAGGACCCCAGGGTCAGCAAGGTCCATCTGGCCAACCGGGGCAAAGAGGGTTCCCTGGTCAGCAAGGCCAGCCTGGCTTCACTGGCGGCAGTGGGCCGAAGGGCTTCCAGGGTGCTGGCGGGCAGCCAGGGCTGCAGGGTAACACCGGTGCCACAGGACCTCGAGGACCGACTGGCGCCACTGGTGATGTTGGCAGTTTAGGACCAAGTGGACAGGTGGGCGCTGTTGGATCACCTGGTGCTCAGGGTTCGCCGGGAGCCAATGGAGATCCTGGCTTTACTGGCCAACCTGGGCCTCAAGGTCAGGCTGGTTCAATCGGTCTGCCAGGTGCTGTTGGAGATCCAGGCACGCCAGGTGCCCGAGGTCGCACTGGCGCAACAGGTGAGCAACATTTGGTGTATGACAGTTTTTGGCTGCTACTTTTTAAGTAAAAAATAAAAAAGGAGGTAAGGTGCGCCGCAAGCCGCATATGCCACCTCAGCGGCGCTGTGTGTCACTGACAGGGCTGCCGTTCAGTCTAGGCCGCAGCTCAAGCCCGCGCCCACGGACTTAGGCCTGCCGCCACACAGCCGCACGTTGCCCTAATGTGCCGTTTTAATGGTCTCCATCCCCTGTAATTCATGTACTCATTACCGACACTGGAGGTACTGATGACTGATTTGGCCTACAGGGGTGTAGTTGGCTGAGCCATAGCGGACAGTAGCCACAAAGTAGTCACCTGTCAACCATAGATTGGGCGCAGGGCAGGGAATGTCCGCCGGCCAAAGACCGACATCCTAACAACTGAGCTATGCCACCAACTACTACTATTATTATTACTTGTTATTAATAACAATAATCCACTTTTGATAGAGCAATTTACACAGAGGCGTTGAGAAGAGAGTCAGTTTGGTTATTATTTTCGTCGCCATGGTAACGGAGTCAATCGGGATAAGTTTCACTGATGCTGTTAAAATTCGACGTCCCTGCACCGCAAATTATAGTCGGTTTTGTTAGAAAAATTTTCAAAAATATTTGTTTCTTTGGCAGCGAGGAAGAGATCAGGGATGAAATATAGGAGAACGTGACAAGTCGTATAACAAGCATATTCACGCGTTAAAAAAGAAAACCAGCGGAGAAGAAGTGTACGTATATTTGTGTGTGTGTTGTTTTAGGTCAACCTGGTCAGGTTGGCGTTGATGGACAACCAGGCAGCGTTGGTTTACCAGGCCCCGCTGGTCAACAGGGTCCCCAAGGCCCACGTGGACAGCCCGGCTTCAGTGGATTCACTGGACAGCAAGGATCTATCGGATTTCAGGGATCGATCGGTGCCACTGGTCCAGGAGGGCAGCTTGGTCTACCAGGAGCCCCTGGACTGAAAGGTTTTATCGGTTCACCCGGCAGCCCAGGAGACCAGGGTGCGCGGGGAGATCCAGGTCAGAGTGGATTCCCCGGTGATCCAGGAGATCGTGGTGATACCGGAAATACTGGGTTCACGGGCGGTTCAGGACGCCGTGGACCTACCGGTGCCACTGGAGCGCCCGGTACTCAGGGCAATCAGGGCTCACAGGGATTGTCTGGACCTCAGGGTCAGCAAGGTGCTCGAGGTTCTCCGGGCCTGGAAGGAAATGTCGGAGGAGTTGGCTTCACTGGTGCAACAGGAGTGAGCGGAGGTCCCGGTCTTCGTGGTTTTACCGGCGACGCTGGACAGCCCGGTTTACCTGGCACCATTGGTCAGCCGGGTTTGCCCGGAGACACTGGTTCTTCTGGAACTCCGGGTCAGTCTGGTTCCAGGGGCGACGTGGGATCACAAGGTCAACCGGGTTTGACCGGATTCACCGGATTTACAGGCGAGAGCGGATCGCCTGGATTTCAGGGTCCGAGAGGAGTGGACGGCGCGCCGGGAAGAGCGGGCCCAACTGGCGACCCTGGATCACGCGGACCTGACGGACCTTCGGGTCAGCCTGGTTCCATTGGCCTTCAGGGTCAGAAAGGTGCAATTGGTCAGCCCGGAGGATCTCAGCCCGGCGCCGCTGGAATTCAGGGGTCACCAGGAGAGCGGGGTGTTGTCGGACAGCCAGGAATTGCGGGAAGTGTTGGCTTGATTGGACCGCAAGGTGCGACTGGATCCCCAGGTGCTCGAGGTGACGAAGGCTTCACTGGACCTCAAGGTGCCACCGGAGAACCTGGTGCAGCAGGATCGCCTGGTGTGTTGCGTTGTTCATCAGTTGATTTGTAATTTTCAAGCACACGCACGCTCTGGCTCAAACGTTATTATAACAGTAATTAATATATAATAACAGCACAGTTTGTAAGGTCTGTAAGACGGCGGGAGTCACTGACAACGTTCAAACATGCTTCAGCCCTAGATTTTTGTTGTCATTAAGTGTACGTAATCGGGAGCAGGTATGTCTTGATGTCTTGAGGGCTGAAGCTGCTTTTAAATGTAGAGATTTTGGCCAATGTTCGAACGTCACAGAGTATTTCAATTACTAATCAATTAGTCGATCATTCGATCAGTCATTCAGTCAATCAATTAATCAGTCAGTCAAACTGAGAGAAAAAGAGTAATTAGCTGTTTGATTTTGTTTAATTTATACCACAATGCTTTCGTAGTGGTTCCAGGATTTCCATTGTGTGTATTCAAGTGTTACTGATAAAGTAAGTGTCTAGTACTTTTTGTTTTGAAGCTAATCACAGTGTGCCATTGTTATATATAGTAATGCTTCTGCTGCTACTAAGAATATAGTTAGTAGTAGTAGTAGTAGTATTGTAGTAGCAAGAAGTTTATTTTCTCATGAAATGTAGAAACAATAGTAGCAAAAATAAATTCACAAAGTAACATTCTCGTTCTGCTGCTTTCCCCTGGACAACCTTGGTGGGCTCGTGTTAGAAATGAACTGTTGGTTTTAATTGAGGAGAAGGGTTGATGTTATTGTCGGCAATTTCTTGCGTAGTTTAATGCAGCCCATGCATTATTTGCCATTCTTTAACCTTCACAATTAAGTTCAAGCGAGGCTGACGTGATAGAAAAATGAATACGTAAGCGACAGCATTAGTGAATAATAGTTGTTTAAAGTAGGTCTTCTGTGTTGCTTTCTCTGGGCGTCAAGTTACCGTTAACACATCCCGTAAAATCTTCACTTGGATTAAGCATAGACCAGAAGTTGTCGTCGCATTAGTGGTTGCACATCACTTATTTTTGTTGGTTTCAGGTCAGGCCGGCCCTCTTGGACAGAAGGGGCAGCTGGGATCTCCTGGACAGCAAGGTGTGGTTGGACAGCAGGGGCAGAGGGGCGTCTCCGGCTTCACTGGAGCGACTGGGTTCTCAGGCCCGTCGGGCATTATTGGCCAGCCGGGCCCTCTGGGACCCAGCGGGAATCCCGGAAATGTCGGTCAGCCTGGAATTCAAGGTGCCACGGGGTTCAATGGGCCAACAGGAGCCACTGGATTCACTGGACCGCTTGGACAGCCTGGATCGCAAGGCCAACCTGGTCCAAGGGGCACGGATGGTCAACCAGGCCAGCCAGGTTGGCAGCGTTGTCCGTATTTGCAGCGTAATTTAAAAATCACCGCCTGACCTTTGTGTTATAATGCTGCCAAATTGTAAGAAAATTGTTGCAACTGTGGCTTTATTTACACTGTTTTCTAATGAGACATGACGCGTCCGTCCGTCGGTTTTAAGCATTTTGACCATTTCCACCAAGACACCTGCTATAGCCGAACAGTTTTATGGATCCGACTAACAAACTTTTTACGTGAATTCTTTTCAATAGCAACCACGTATTGTACTCGTTTTTAGAAGACCATGACATATATCTCTGCTACCAAAAAACAAATCAGTACTAAATAAATACAAGGACTGTTCTCCTGTATATTTAGTACATGCTCTGACATCTCCACCATTTTCGTGTAGTCTGCGAGGACTGTTCAGCCTCTACATGACCTTTTCTAATCACATTTGACCATTGCCAAAACAAAACTCATACCAAATATTGCACCACTGTTATTCTGATAAATGTTCTGTTTCTGCAGGTGACACAGGAAGTTCTGGTCCGAGAGGACAGCCTGGATCTGCAGGTGCTGCCGGACCGCTGGGTCAGAAAGGAGGCATCGGAACTCCGGGTGACTCAGGACCGGTTGGATCCCAGGGACAGCAGGGATTCACCGGTTCTCCTGGATTTACCGGAGCACCTGGTGTTCGAGGTCAGCAGGGTAATCTAGGTTCTCCGGGCCAAATCGGAGTGCAGGGTTTGGCTGGCGACACTGGAATGACTGGATCTACTGGTTCTTCCGGTCCGAGGGGACAGCCGGGTCTGCTGGGTGGCACTGGAGCGAAGGGCTTTCGGGGCGTCACTGGAGCCACTGGTCAACCTGGTCAGCAAGGTCAGCGTGGTAGCGACGGACCACAAGGCCAGCGAGGAGATCCCGGACCTGCTGGAGCAACTGGACAGACTGGACAAAGTGGTGCGTAAGCTCCATTGTTTCTGCATTTTTTGTTAGTGATTTTTAATTTCAGAACATGTATAGTGTGAGTGTCTCTGTTTGTTTCACCTCTTGGTTTAATTTTTCTGATTTGGTTGACTTCAGTATATGCTGTTTTTTGCTCGGAAATACATTTGTCATATTAATAACAACCAGGTTTAGGCGTGCATCTCTGCCTCTCCTGTTTCAGTGGACATGAATTCACACCAAAGTTAATCTCAAAAGTTTGTATCTTATGCGGAAGACACATGGGATTGGAAACCGGTGCCGATTTTCGGAGTTTTTGACTAGGGATGTACAGGATATCCGGTTCCGGTTGGCCGGATATCCGGCCATTTTTAATATTCGGTTCCGGCTCCAGTTCCGGCCAAAATGGTACCAAGAACCGGATATCTCAACCGGATAGTGATTGGTCCTTTTTGGCAGTTAGTTCACCAATAGAATCAGTTTCCGGGAGTTATTACTGTGCGTTAAGCATGACTGCTCCCTGATAATGCGAAAAAGCTAATATTTGTGAAGTACAATGCTAACCTTATAAAGTCTGAATAAGTGAGTGAGTGAGTGAGTAGAGTTTAACGCCCCACTCGACACAATATAGGTCATTTCGGAGGCGGAATCTGAATAAGTCGTAGACTCATAGTGCAACTGCAAACTGCAAACAGACTTTGACACTTTAGTGCTAAACTGGTGAACTGGAGTTTTTACTTTTTCAGTGCAGGTTGACAGACAGTCACTGCGTATTATTGATTACTTGATTTTTGATTGAATATTTTTGACCTCTAAATTGTAAATGATTAACTGGACTGGTTTGACTTACAACACTTAATGCTAAAAGTGGCAATGCAATGCTACCTAGAGAGAGTGCATTTAAAGAACAGTGACTTGTACTCTTGTAGTGAGTCATGTAGACTAACTCTTTCATAGTCGGAGACCTATGAAGTTTCACACAAAGCTGAAAACAACAAGCGAGTGAGTGAGTAGAGTTTAACGCCGCACCGGACACAATATCGGTCATTTCGGAGGCGTAAGAAAACAATAAGCACGGGGAATCACGGGGAATAATACTTTCTTATTCATACCACACACAAAACCAAAAAATTTGCTATGCAACAAGTATTCAGATATCCGGTTCCGGTTCCGGCCGGATAGTTCATTTGATATCCGGTGCTATCCGGTTCTGGCCAGATTTTAAAAATTGCTATCCGGTACATCCCTATTTTTGACATTTTCAACTTCAAAAGAACATGTTCTAATCATAGGTCGATTTTAGGAGAGTGTATGATTGAAATAAACAAATTGCGGGTCCCTTTTTTGTTTCTTTTGCTACAAATTCATTGAAATTGACATGGCGAACGCAAGTTGTAAGTTGGCGAACCTTGTTTGTTTTCGGCGGCTTGATGCCGGAAAGTTTGTAAATGGAACGGGAAAAAAAACAACATTAAACATCGGTTCCGACGCTCGTCTCTGAAAATCGGCGCCAATTTTCAACCGTGTCTTCAGCAGTAGAGGGCCACTAACAGCCCCAAATTCAGGCAGAATCCTGGTTGCTAGCAAGAGATTTAGCGTGAACTTTGTCACACTGGGGCATTGAGATTAATGAAATTGAACCTTCCACGTCACAATCCAGAGATGTGTATTGAAATCTGCACTGCAGTTGGCCGAACAACCGGCGAAAACCGGAAAAGTTGAAGGCTGCATTCACTTGTCCTCGTTTGGAGGCTAGGATTAACTTGCCACTTTCAGATAAATTCTGCGGTGATTTTAATTACTTACATGTACAGTACTCGCCATCTGTTTACAGAAGTTTTTTTTACATTTATGATGGAATGCTAGAATGGAATACTGCCTGCAAGATGCCACTCCAGCCGTCTGAAAGGCGGAAGCTATCAAGTGTAAACGTGAATGGTGTTTTTTTGTAAAGCAGTTGTGCGCATTTGTGACGAGAATTTTCGATGTGTTGTGATATGCCAGGTCCTCAGGGCAACGTCGGCCAGTCTGGTTTCACTGGCCAGCCTGGTCTCCAAGGTCTTGGCGGACCGACCGGAGCGACTGGCAGCAAAGGTTTCCAGGGCTCTCCAGGTCCGGGTGGACCTCGTGGAGACACTGGCACCCCTGGTCCAGCTGGACAGCCTGGTCAGCAGGGTGCACAGGGACCAAAGGGCTTTGCCGGCAATGTGGGACAACCAGGACAGCAAGGGTCCAGTGGCCAGGTGGGTGTTGTTGGCCAGCCTGGAACGCGTGGTGACAGCGGCTCGCCTGGTAGTGTTGGACAACCGGGTGACACGGGCGCAAGTGGAAACCAAGGTTTGACTTTGGTTTATGTGATGCACAAAATATGGTTTGCAGGTGTACGAGTTCAGTTCTGTTCAGTTTTGGACATTTGTAGCGCGCATTCTTGTGGCCGAGGCAGCCACACGGCAGTGATGTTAATAAGGCCATTAGCATCAAGGCCAAGGCCGAGCCTTTGCAAGAGCAAGACAAATCACCGCCAGTGTAACATAGCATTTTAACTACGAAATTCAGAACAACAGGAAACGGGAATTGGAATTTAATAAAAAATTACAACCACTTGCATTTTAAATGGATCGGAATAATTTTATCAACTTCGCTGAAATCAAAGTACTAAAGACTATTAACAATTTACTGTACATTTTGTCATTTTGGCCTTTCACTTTAAGACTCCAAGGACCAAGCCAAGGACTAGCCCCCAAGGCCAGGGACTAACATCACTGCCACACAGTGTGATCAGATCATACCCGTAGGCCCGACGGAACAGTAATATTATCGGTCCGTGGTGGAATGGTAAGACAGGATTGTGGAGTGATGAATGAAGAAAGTTCCATCGGACAGCTGCGTCATCCGTAGGTTTATGTTATGGTTCACGGAACACAGAGATCACCGTGATCTGCTTGGTGCAGAAATGTGCATCTTGTTCTGAAATGGCATAGTTAAAGTCGAGCATGTAAGTAAATAAGTAAGTAAGTAAATGTCGATTTATATGGTGCGATTCCGTGAAACGGGTGAGTGAGTAGAGTTTCACGCCCCACCCGACACAATATAGGTCATTTTGGAGGCGGACTTTTCCGTGAAACGGTGACACCTTTAATAATAATAATAATAATAATAATAATAATACGAGATTTATATAGCGCCATAATACCGTTAGGCGGCTACAGAGGTGCAAATGCGCTCATGTCTCAATGTCCAGCAAAGAGCAACACAGACATTATGGTTGACTGGGCATTATTTGTCCTTGTTGTTTTGTATTTTTTATTCTATTAAAATGCCCTGCGGTGTGCTTAATGTGATAAATATTCATATCCATAAACGAAGCGAATTCTAATTAATATAAGCTAAAAACAACCTGTATTCCAGTCTGGCTGCCTACGATGGTGACATCAAAAGAAGAGTGAGATATCTAGATATGTTTAGCAAACAGTCCAGTGTTTGCAAACTGTCCAGTGTATGTATGTCCATGAATCTAGCTTTTCAGTTTTATCCCTTACAGTTAAGAGAGACATCAGAGCCTTTGAGAAGAAGGACGTTTGTGTAAACTAATGCAGTAGGTGTGTGACTGTGATACATATCAAGCCCTTCTGTACAAGCTACAGCTTCCTGAGAAATGTCCCCACGTTGAATATATGTGACAGTTTAGTGTTGTAGCCTGGTTTTGATTGCTGTTAAATCTTATTCGGTTTGTGTGGTGTAGGAGCTGTTGGAGCTCCAGGTCCCCAGGGACCTCGTGGTCAGAACGGTCAGCCTGGGCAGCTTGGACAACCAGGTCTGCCCGGTGCAGTTGGCGACACTGGCAGTTCGGGTCCGCAAGGTCGGCGCGGTGACGACGGCATCCAAGGCTCGGTCGGTCTTCCAGGGCAGGCCGGAAATCCGGGACCTCGTGGAAGTCCGGGCTTGCTAGGAACCCCTGGAGACACGGGAGACACTGGGAATCCCGGTGGGCCTGGTCCGGCTGGAAATGCCGGACAGCAGGGACAGCCTGGTGCCCAGGGTGCAACCGGTCCTCAAGGAAACATTGGTGCTGTCGGTCAGCCTGGATTTGTCGGCAGTCAGGGGCCGCGCGGTCAGCCGGGTGTTGATGGCCAGCCTGGTAGAGCGGGAGATACTGGACCGGTTGGCTTCACAGGCGACACTGGATCTTCTGGTCAAGCGGGATTTCCAGGACAGCGGGGAGGTCCTGGATTTACCGGAGACACTGGTGGCACCGGAAGTTTTGGCGCGACTGGACAGCCAGGTACAGTACAGCTTAGATGATAGGCGAGAGTTTTTGTTTTAATTATTGTATTAAAATGTCGATCGAAATTCACTGGTTGGCCGCAATCCAGATACCTGCTACTGCAGCGGTGCTGTCTATCACAGACAGGGGCCGGCGTGCACCCTAGGTCTCAGTCCATGTCTGCACACACAGACTCGGGATTTTTGGCCATTCAGCTACTTTCAGGGAC
>Ga0056115_1001612_pt1 | contig 10915 bp, 11 predicted proteins | sample WorMetOlspDAHAB1_FD_77007 | JGI IMG/M metagenome (GOLD analysis project Ga0056115, IMG submission 77007) | Marine gutless worms symbiont microbial communities from Max Planck institute for Marine Microbiology, Germany - Olavius sp. DAHAB.1 ... | reverse complement strand
GGGGCTTTTGTGAAGGAAAAACAACTCTGTGGTGATTATCTCGATCTAAATGTGTCGGTTGTGGGTTTAAATGGAAAAAAGCCAAAGCCAAATTTCCCAGTTACGATCATGCCTGAATCTAGTTCAGAATATGATGTGGTACAGTACGAAGTCCTCCACACTGTTGTAGAACTTTGCGTCACCATTAAAGTTCAAGTAAAAAACGTCTCTGATGCCATTGGCTGTGCTGCAGGAGCTGCTGGGCGTGGCATCCGATCGCCTGATACGCCTCAATCTTCAGACCGGTGACACGGTTCGATCGTGGCGCCTCTCAACGATGAAGTCGTGGTCCGTCAACTGGCAGTTCAAGCAATTCCACGTGTCCTTCGAGGACGAGGAGCTCGCCTTCGAGTGTCTGACGGCCGACTGCAAGGTGGTCCACGAGTTCATCGGAGGCTACATCTTCATGTCGATGAGGTCGGGCGATCGCAGCCAGACGCTTAATGAAGAGCTGTTCCACAAACTGACTGGCGGTTGGGGCTAGACACTGACGGTCGGGGCTAGACACCGCCGAGCGGCGTAGCCAGATAGCGCTCAAAGAGTGTAGACCAGCAGTGGCGGATCTGGTGGCCACGAACCCCCCGTCGTAGGGTAACCTGGGGTTAAATGGACTTTTTGAAAGAAGCTAACATGAACTCTCAGGTGAAAATAGCATTGCGAATCAATCACTTCTTGCTAAGCGTAGTATTTCAACCTGATACTCACTCGTGACTCCTCCCTCCGCCTCCGAAATGACCTATATTGTGTCGGGTGGGGCGTTAAACTCTACTCCCCCCCCCCCCCCCCAAAAAAAAAAAAAAACTAGCCTGGATCCGCCACTGACCAGCTGTGCGTAAAACGTAATGATTCCCATGTTGATATCCGCAGAGAACACTAACAACACCATCCATGGAGCCACTGTTTGCGTCGGTTTTGGCAGATAGAGGTCCCGGGTTCGAATCTCACCCTCTGCGCTGTCCAGTGCGGCCGTGGACAAGCTGCTCACGCATACGTGCCTCTGTCACCAAGCGGTATATTTCATACCAACGTAGGCTTGGAGGTAAACAGGCGCACCGTGCAACACACTAGCGGTCGTGGTGTCCGCACACCGTTTGGTGTCTGGCTATATGCAGAAACTGGAGAGAAAACTGCTTTGCCACGAGTCTCCATTGCTCATGCAGGACGTTACTTTTCAATCAACGAAAACAGAGACGTGGCGCTCCGACGACAGTCTATTATGATAGTGCAGCGGAATAGTCAACTGCTGCTGGCGTGCTCTTTTGGCCAATTGTGCATTGCGTAATAGTTTTGCGTTCGAGCAAACAAAATGAGAATTCGATAATAACAGGACTAAGAATGTTATTTTCGTTATTCCGTTTTGTGTGTTGTCTGTCAGTCGTGTTTCGTTTGTTTTTAGCCTCGTCTTTCACTCTTGCGCGACCGCAGCAATTGACGATGCGGTCATTTCCGCTATCTAGTCCCGCCTATAGCGCGATCAACTTGCGTTCGTTCCGCCGTTTCAATGAAACGTTCGTTCGCAGAATTCACGCCCCCCGCCCAGACATGGGGTGACGGTGACGCCGTTCTGTCTCTAATAGTCACTGGCCGCCACGTTGCAGGTACACTATGTCGCAGTAGTACGCCTACAAATTGGAATTCTGCACCAGGAATTACAAAGTCTACGAATAACCTTGGCATAAGAATTTTAGGACCTCCGCATCTGTTATAATATATACATTTACCTCCAACATGGCGGCCTGGTTTTATGCAATGACGTCACTGCAACTCGTGTAGGCAGTGTGACAATTACAATCGAAAGCAGTACAGACGTTGCAACAACATTGTCTCTTATGGATTTATCTGGATACGTAGGACATGTGACTATATTAAGTTGAATGCTATGCACACGTATGATATCTATACTACTTCCGTTGTCAATGTCACACTGCCAGTCGTGTAGAGGCATAGAGTAATAATGTAAACAGAAAGCTTTGAAAACGCGTACAAAATCACAGTTTTGCGTGTAATTTCCCATCTGCGTGTATTAACTGCTGAGACATTGAGCATTGCACAACAGAGAGAATTTTCACGCAAAATATGTTGTACAAATAAAATGTCGTTTCGTTGTATACAATTACTTCACAATACACAAGTGTATTTACCAGTGAAACTGATAGTTGCTCGACCGTCAAAACACGCTTCGATACTTCGTGTTATACACAATATGTTTGGAACAGATACGCATGCAACGTACAGTGGCGAAATGGCTAGACAAAATAAGTAAGCGTGATAAATACATACAAAGATTACATAGTGAACAGCGTGTCCAATACTTAATTGCTGTCACAGTGCCACGCACGCACGCACGCACACACACACACGATTCACACTGTTGTTCAGTTGTGATTTAATGGCACTTTTCAGCACAATTACGCTACATCGTGCCCATAAAAAAGTTTGATCAAGCGACTGATATTAGGCGAGAAAACTGGAACAAAATATATATTCTGCTCAGGGGAAGACAAGTAGCGCGATAAAGAAGACAAAAGTGAGCGGGTGGGGCTTAACGGCCCACCCGACACATAACTGGTCATTTCGGGGGGGGGGGGGAATGTTTACAGACTACAGAGCCCAACCGACAGCGTCACAGCACGGTTGAACAAAATGGTCGGTTTACATACAGGATCAATCTATCGAAAGACGACAATGAGCACAGGAAAACTAAACGACTAAATACAACACAATAAACTCACACAACAAAAGCTACTCTTGATTCGGTCGCCTCTTGCGACATTCGGCCACGGAAACGAGATGGGGTTATATACTACAGCTCCCCAAGGAGCCAGACCACACGTGGATTCAGATGTCCTAGGTAAGTACTGGCAGGGATGAAATACTGTATATGATTTGCGTACAGTCATTTCCGAAACCACAGATGCTAAACGGACTTCCAGTTTCTCAGCAAGTGCTGCACAAGATGGCTGTCGCGTGGAAAAGGCCAGCACGTTTTTTTCATCGTATAACCAGAAATTATTAACGAGTAACATAAATTAGAACGCGGACGTACAATTTCACTAGCTACTTACAAATTCATGTGAGCGCGATCGTCACATCATCACAACCTAATAACAACACAGTAACAACTCGCTGCTTTACACCACGAAAACACAAAAGACCGGTGTACTGTTAACTATGCCACACATTGCTGGAAAATCAACCTACTACACGGACATACGTTTTCGAAAGTACCCGACAGTTTCAAGCATTATTCTCAAACAGCGTCTGCAGTTTTGTGGAAAGCAATGACAACGTTTTCAAGTTGTGAATCTGGAAGAACAGATTCGGTTGTCAAGCCGTTAACAACAATTGGCGCAGCATTAAATAGATTGATTGGAGTTTGAGGGCACTTTCAGCACAATAAGGCTATATCGTGCCTTTATAGGTTATGGTTTAGTTTACGTTTTGGAAAATGGAAGCAACCTAGCAGTCTTATACATCTCCTATTCAGTAGTGGATGACCAGCGACATAAATAACCCCCTCGTCTCGCACTGCTTTTTGTTCACAATGGCCCCTAAAAGGGATGGAGCCTGCTCCTAACCCAGTAATGGGGAGAGAGCCAAAAATTCGAGTGAGCTCATTTTAGTTTGTTACGCCAGCTCCAAAACATGAAGGGAAATGACTCAACTGTCCAAGGTAAAACCATACACAACATAGAGACAAATCATGCAACTTAAAAACCATAAAGACTCATGGCCCAACCGGGCTGTAAGAACTGTTTTCGTTAACTGTGTCCATTGAAGAGGTAGCACGTTGGCAATATAAAACAGTTCTGATAATATTTTCTCTTAAACTCCAGACAATCACCATAACTTTAGATGTCAAATGGAGGGGAGGGGAGAGGTGCCGCAGCATTCACTCGCCATTCTGTTAAAATGTTAATCACAAATTTACACCATGCAATAGACGACTTCGTAATTTATTCATGCATGAAAATCATATTAAACATATCGTTCTGTTTATTACACGTTAAATATTCTAGTTCGTAGAAGAGGGCGAAAACTGGTTTGGTTACAGTAAGTTGTAGCACACATGATAACAAAGCCGACAATTACCATAACCAACCAGTCTTCAACATGTTTTATGAACTAAACTACATGCAGGCAATTTAACAAGAGATAAATAGAAACAATACATTTAACATTTATATCTATGATTTAGAAATTATGAAATCGGTCCATTATTTCGATAGAATTAATAGGTAACTAGGCAGGGTTAACATCAGGTCATTTTTTACACCTGCACATGGGCACGACATAGTCAACGATGAACGTGAATTTAAATAAACCACATAGTTACTCCACAGCAGCCTTGTTATTAAGACGTCCACAACTTATGTAACCGAAGAAGCTCATGATTTAACTTTGATTTATACCGATGTAATGATTTAATTTAATTATCTACTATCGTATCCCGTCGGAGTGAATGTCTTGAGGAGAGTTTAACTACGCCCGACAAAGATGAGGTCACAATGGATGCACTGTATCGCAGTCAAATGATGCAGTCACTTGACTGACAGTAAGACAATTAAAACACACACTAACTCAATAAGTCGAAACAAGCCTACTCGAACAGAACACAAAGAGCTTCCCTGGATATGTCGCCTCGCACGACACTCCACCAAAAATGAGGTGATGGGCTTGCTCTACTGCTTCCAACAAGCACAGGACCCTGTACTGTCATGGTTACAATAAGAGGTAGTATTTTTTGGACAGCAAACGCGCGGAATATATGTGTGCATGCGCCTTAAATCAAGCAAACCAAACAGCAGCAAATGTTTAAACAGTTTTGAAAAACTTGCCAACGCGACCCAAGGCCCGTATCATATAAGCAGGGTGGTATTTTGAAAGCGAGGGGGTGAATCCCGGGAATTGTGCCCCTCGCTGGCTTTTGCTATCCCACTATTTCGTCGAAAATCTTCACTGCCAGCGAAGCCTTCACGCTAAGTCACTTAGGCAATTCAGCGAGATTCCTCCAGCCCAACCATAACTGCATTTTCCACCACATACCGGCGTGCATGTAAGTGCAATCCAGCTGTTATCATTATCAAAAAGAAATTGACCAATAGGGCAGCGCTGATCTCCAATTCTGCGACCCTCAGACAGGCACCAGCTGAAGCTGCAAGACCACGGACACGGGTCCAGTGTGTCGCATGGTGTGCCTGTTTACTCCCCACCTTACGCCGGTACCAAATTATACTGCTTGGTGACAAAGGCATACGTGTGTGAGCAACTTGCTCGAGGTGGCACTCAACAGTGAAGCGGCTGGGAATGAACCCGTTTTCTCCAGCTGCAGATCCAACACTCCGACCACTACGCCACCGGGCCACATCATCATCAGCGAAGAAAATGCACAACAAAACGAACATATCGCAACACATCAAGTCATTTACAGCACATCACACAATGCAGAGTATACGCTACAAAGACAGAGTTGATGACAAACTGGAGGCACCGTGCAAGCACTGGTTACAAACACAAGTGTCACATATGCTGGCGGTCGGTCACATGACGACGAAATAAAACTCGACATTATAAATACGAATTGCTAAGTCGACGATGCAGCAGCTATAGATGCCAATAACAGCAGACAAACGTGTTCAGACAGAGACAGAGTCTAGAAGGCAATCGTCATCATCAGCTTCATTACTATAACGCAATTATTATTAGAAGCAGTAAGTAAGCAAGAGTATTCCTAAAGTGCAGTTAAAGGGCGACTCACACTTCACTTTGGTCCCACTGACTTCAGCGACTCTTAAACGTCCGTATGATAAGTCTGAGGTCTGTCGGCAGATTGTTCCATGGTCGAGGTCAAACTGCACAGAAGCTCTGGTGCCGAAGTTCGTAGCATGAATGTCATACAGGAAAATTTAAAAAACTAAGAAAACGGTACAAAAACGTACAAAAACTAATTTAAAATCATCAAACGAACAACAAACACAAGCAAACGACAGAAATTTACACGTTTCCACTTTTCATGCACTCCACAAATGCTACTCTACCACTTAACGCAAACATCAAATACTTGCCATCGAAAAATATGCCCAAAACCTACTTACACTGCTGTTTAACATTTTTGTACCAATTCTCAGTTTTTTTTCAGGTAAGTGGTTTACCCACTCAGACTTCACACCTCAAATAATGCCCCATTAGCAGCAGTAATAATAATAACAATTATATTTCCACAGTTGTCAATAGCCCTTAAAAGGGGAAATGCGGTCACCTTCGTCAACAACTTTGACTCCGATTAGATGCCATTGCAGTAATAACTTGCTTTGTATAATGTTTAATGCCGCCAGTTTGTGCTTGTGGGCAAAAAAATAATATTCTGATTTACAAAATGTGGTAAAACGTCTTAACCCGGTGAATTAGCGACGACACAATATAAACAGCTGTCCACATTCATAGTCACAATTTGGCGCACATAATATCACACGCATGCACGACAAACATCACAACTAGTGGTGGAGCAGAAGACAATATAATGAGACTGGTGTTTGCGATCACATGAAAACTTGTGCCGTGCGACACTTAACGTTCACACATCAACAGAGACCAGTCACGCTGAAAAGCCGCAGACCACACTGTAACTGTAACAGCACTTGGACTCGGACAGTCCATATGGGCAGCTGGGTTGCCTTGATAAAAAAACGGATATTAGGCAGAATTAAAAAATGCCGAAAAGAAATTGTCGCGGAAATTAACTCCTGCTGCCACCTGCAGTTACCGTTTCTCGTTAAATCAGATAAAGCGTCAATTTCTACCTAAACAAATCCAGTGCAGTGGTTTTCAACCGCGGCTCTGCAGAACCTAAGGGTTCCGCCAGTAACCAGTAAAATTATAAATAGAACGACCGAAATCGTTGAAAAACATGACAATAACGGGTTACTTTATCGGCTATTCTGGCCACGAGTTCATTTTTGCATTAGGCAACAATAACAGTGTTACACACAAACACCCGTGTCAATCGATGTCTATTGTGCATAACTAACCACACGAAAACTGTTTCTGTCTACGTGGAATTGAACAAATCCTCGTGTGTGACGTTCCACAAGCAATCTAAATGCTCAAAAGGGTTACATTCCAATAAAAAAAATTGAAAAAAAACTGTCCTAGTGTGTGAAGAGCTGGCGTTATGGCCCAGACCTCTGCCGCACACAAATAGAGGAGCTGGCTAAGTAAGGTTGACAGACTGGGCAACATACTGCCAATTCGGCTACCTTTCTGCTGGCGACCAAAAACCGGACTCGGGCAACTGCAGCATCAATTACTTCTCGGCTGACTTGCTGCTGCCTTTCAACATTCACGACGCAAATTTGCGCTACTTTTCGCGTGTCGCTGGCGACTTGTTGTCGACAAAATGCGGCAACCTTGCAGTTAAACAACAAATGTGCTACTAAGATGCATGAACCACCGACAGTTGTATACGTATCACAGTAACATCGCAATGGTGACTGCGCCGGCCGAGAGTGCATGACGTCGTGCCGACATCATCGACAGTGGCAGTGACAAGGCTCGCACGAGTGATACAGAATGTAAAGCGGCCGACCGACCTATGTCGATGTCGCTGCTACCTTGAGAGCGCTACAAACGGCATTGGAGACGCGCCGACACTATCGACACCGTCGGCAAGGGTGACAGTCGTGTCCGATCCGGCTGACGACGTCACCGAGTGTCGGCGTTCGCACGTCGGCGACACCGAACTGTCAGCGAGACATCGCGCCACCTCTTCGAGCTCGCACGCGCCGGAGTCGTGCGACAACTTGCGACGGTGGCCCGTAGAATCCCCGGGCGCCGACACGTCGGGCGTCATCAGGCGGATCGTGTCGACCTGCACGTCGGGTGTCGTCGGCGCGCTGCACGTGAACGATGCGGCGCTCGATGGTGTCGCGTTTGTGTCGCACGCCGTCACTGCCGCCAGCTTCGGCAACGTCAGCGGCTCTTGTGACATCTCGGCGTCGGCGTGCAACAGCGAGTCGTAATATTCCTACACATTCATATCGTATAATAATAATAAAAATAAATGAAGTATTTAGTTCATGCAAATTACAGTTTTAAAAATACGGTACAGTAGAGTATTACACAGACAGAAAAAAAATCCCTGACTTTTCTAGACGAAAATGCAGGCAATAAATATGTCAAACAAGTGCACACTTATTAATCCAAATTCTCCATGAACATCACGTATAAAAACTTAATTACAGTACGAATAAAGTACAGGTAAGTTATTTTGTTAAGCTGCCACTGATACACTGACTTCAAAAATTTCTGGATCTGCCATTGGACAGACTTGGTGCTCAACACGTATATCGTTATTATTAACAGAGAAAAACTGAACCGCTCCCGGCAACACAGAACAGGTGAACGTAAAGCAGAATGGATGACACACCTGCTTTGCACGCAGCTGGCGCAGAGAATTGTCGACGTCGGACAGAGCCATCGGAGCCGACAAATCCAGCCGAGCGAACTGAGCAAATATCTGCGGCGTATGCGTCTAACACACAATTGCACAGTCTACGTACAACCGTCCACCACAAGTATTAGCATGCTGCACACGGATAACACGGAAATTTCGTTTCTCGATCAATCAACAGAAATATGTATAGCACCTCCCACAGGCGCTTAACAATATAAAATACGATAACAAGCTGGAAAAGTAATGAAATAAAAAAAGAAAATCAATACATCAATACAAAACGAAGTGAATTTAAAACTGCGAAAAATACTGCAAATTACTGATAAAAAGTTCGATCTTGAGATAATTCTTGAAGTTTGAGGCCACCGGAATACGTCAGAGCGATTCTTATAAATAAACCGTTTTTTTAGGTTTACTATACTATACGTACCTATCTTCCACGTACAAAAATCTCCAGCAAACCACTGAAATCTACAGCTGCAGCATGTTAGAATGATATCAGGCACTTACAATGGGTTAGCCCATCGTGTCAAATAATGCAGTAAGACGAATCCACTTGGCTATGCGCAGATATTCATATAACATTACTGCTGTTAATTCGGCTCTGTATACTGGACCCAAACTGCGGTCTTCATGTTGGGCAGAGACAGCTCCCGATGTTGATGCAATCCACCTGGAAGAAAAAGGTAACGGTGAGATGTTAGACACTGTCCTAGAATTTCTAGTGCCTTGCCCGACGAATCATTTTTTATCGTTATGTTAACACCACTTCCGGGGAGAGTGACGTTGTCAACAGAAGGTAGCATTAATACGTCTGCATGACCACAACTAATCCTTAGCCCTAACCCTACAACTAAACAGCATGCTGTAGTAAGCATTCAAGCATAGTCACATGTCCTACGTATCCAGAGAAATTCATACGACACAATGTTACTGCACGGTTTTTACTACTATCCGTTGTCATTGTCACTCTCCCCCGACAGACAGACATGCACACTCAGTCAGTTAGTCGCTCACCATGGACACTTTTCTGCGATCTTTCCTCGACTTTTTCAGCGGTTTCGATCGCGACTGCACCTCGTCGTCGTCCAGCTTCTTGCACAGCCGATACATGCCGGCCGGGTCCACGTCCTGTCTGGCAGCCGATGTCGACGGGCTGTCTGCAAAACAGACACGACACCGGTCGTACAGGCCTCAGCTCGTGGTGGCCGAGTGATCGGCCATCCGATACAGTCAACAGCGACAACACATATGATTGACACGTCCCCGAGGACAAACAAATTTGCGGACTTTTCACGGCAAATTTTTGGCATTGAACTACACGAAACATCACACAAATTGTGCTAGTAAACAACCTTAAGCAGACCCCATTATACTGGTTGCACGCAACGCACAATTCGGGAAACCTCACGAAAATCCAATAATTCTCTTATCTGAAATTTCCCGAGAATAACTGTCTTGATGTACTGTTAAAACATTATTTTCATATGTTAAAACATTATTTTCATACGTTGCATTTTACCGCAAAAATTAACTACGTAAATTAGACCCACGGTGTCAGAGGTCATGGAAGGTGTGGATACTGTTGAAGGTCAATATCCAATCATGGGTGACAAACGATTCCCGTTCTATGTGAGAGAAAAAGTAGCACAAATACGTGTGTATAACAACCACAACCAACCAACAAAACACTAAATCTAATCCAAATCAAACCCGACTACTACACAGAACCCAATAGTTAGAATCCAACTAAATATAGTCGTGTGCCACATGTATTCACACGAGCCAATGTTACTGTACAAATTTTATTACAATTCAGTCGTCATTTTCCATGAAAAACAAACACATGAGATACCTGGACTAACAGATGCCGATAATGCTGGTTGCCGATCCGTCTCCTCGCTGGACCCCGACGTAGCTACCATGCCATAGCGCTGCCGCAAGTAGTTGGACAACGTGGCACAGAGGGTCTTCTCCTCCAAGTACGGATCACAGAAGGCTTTCAGTTCAGCTCTGCATCACATGTTCATTACAATAACGATTTTTCCACAAAATCGTCTTCCACTTTTCTGCATGCAACTACAGTAGTAGTCAAGCACGTCTTGTGCATGTTTTATTGTGTTATGACTACTGCGAAGTGTTTGGCTCAATTGCACAGTAGACACGATGTTGGATATCGGTGTCGCCGTCACCAATCAGCATAATTCGGTATTAGTGAAATGCTTGGAATAAATTAGTGGCAGCCTACCTACCACACAGCTATTTTTTGCTAGCATTCAATTTCTTACCACTACTGCTGTAAGTATGTCATGTGAACGGCTTGCGGCCAATAAGCCATCTTTAAACGAATGTGATGTGTCATGCTGATATTAAACACGTGAATGTTTAAAGACACATATAGATGGAAAATACTTAAAACGGAGT